>X378_Fat_Sand_Rat__coassemble_292_pt1 | contig 10583 bp, 19 predicted proteins | sample X378_Fat_Sand_Rat__metabat2_high_PE_001 | metagenome-assembled genome bin X378_Fat_Sand_Rat | reverse complement strand
CATTAAGACTTTGGAATCAAAGTGGATCACCGGTCGTCAGATCGAGGCAGCCCGTATCGCAGTGACACGTTACATGCAGCGTCAGGGTCAGGTTTGGATCCGCATATTCCCCGATAAGCCTATTACCAAGAAGCCTGCCGAGGTGCGTATGGGTAAAGGTAAAGGTAACCCCGAAGGATTCGTTGCGCCCGTAACCCCGGGCCGTATCCTTATCGAGCTTGAAGGTGTACCCTTCGACGTGGCAAAAGAGGCACTCCGCCTTGCAGCCCAGAAGCTCCCCGTGACCACCAAGTTTATTGTGCGCCGCGATTATGACCCAACTCAAAACGTGTAAAAGATTATGAAGAAAGAAGAAATAAAAGAACTCAGCACCCAGGATCTCAAGGATCGTCTTGAGCAGGCACAGAAAGATTATCTTCAGGCGAAGATCAATCATGCCGTTTCTCCGCTCGATAATCCCGCGTCCATTACACGTGACCGTAAAATGATTGCACGCATGAAGACAGAGTTGCGTCAGCGTGAACTAAACAATAAATAATCCCAAGAAATGGAAGAAAAGAGAAATTTAAGAAAAGAGCGTATTGGGGTTGTCTCGTCAAACAAGGGTGACAAGACCATCACTGTCATGGTGAAGTGGAAGGAGAAGCACCCCATTTACGGTAAATTTGTCAACAAGACAAAGAAGTATCACGCTCACGACGAGAATAATGAGTGCAGCATAGGCGACACCGTAAGACTTATGGAGACCCGCCCTCTGAGCAAGACTAAGAGATGGAGATTAGTAGAAATAATCGAAAAAGTTAAGTAATTATGATACAGACTGAATCACGTTTGACTGTTGCAGACAACAGTGGGGCAAAGGAGGCGCTTTGCATCCATGTACTTGGCGGTACAGGTCGTCGTTACGCGTCGGTAGGTGACATCATCGTAGTGTCGGTGAAGAGCGTCATCCCGTCGTCTGACGTAAAGAAGGGTACTGTATCAAAGGCTGTGGTAGTGCGCACCAAGAAAGAGGTGCGTCGTCCCGACGGCTCCTATATCCGCTTTGACGACAACGCGTGTGTGTTGTTGAACAATGCAGGCGAGCTTCGCGGAACACGTATCTTCGGCCCGGTTGCCCGCGAACTTCGCGCCACCAACATGAAGATTGTTTCGCTCGCCCCTGAAGTACTTTAATCCATAGTAAAAGAAGTAAACCACAATGAGCAAATTAAATATTAAAAAGGGCGATACCGTTTACGTGCTTTCAGGCGAGGACCGCGGGAAGACCGGTCGAGTGCTGACAGTGCAGGTAAGCAAAGATCGCGCTATCGTTGAAGGTATCAACATGGTATCTAAGAGTACCAAGCCAAATGCAAAGCATCCGCAGGGCGGCATCATCAAGATTGAAGCTCCGGTGCATATCTCCAACCTCGCACTCCTCGACCCCAAGACAGGCAAGCCCTGCCGCGTAGGCCGTCGCAAGAATGAGGAAGGAAAGACAGTACGTTATTCTAAAAAATCAGGAGAGGAGATTAAGTAATGAGCACAGCCACTCTTAAGAAAGACTATAAGGAGCGCATTGTCCCCGCTCTTGAGAAAGAGTTTAACTACTCGACAGTGATGCAGGTGCCCCGCCTGGAGAAGATTGTAATCAACCAGGGTCTTGGCGCCGCCACTCAGGACAAGAAGATTATCGAGACTGCAATCAACGAGCTTACAGCCATCACCGGCCAGAAGGCAGTGGCTACTCTCTCGAAGAAGGATATCTCTAACTTCAAGGTGCGTAAAAAGAACCCCATCGGTGCGCGCGTGACTCTTCGCCGCGAGAGAATGTATGAGTTCCTGGAGCGCCTTATCCGTGTGGCTCTGCCCCGTATCCGCGACTTCAAGGGTATCGAGAGCAAGCTCGACGGCCGTGGCAACTATACCCTCGGTATCACCGAGCAGATTATCTTCCCTGAAATCAACATCGACTCGATTTCGAAGATGATGGGTATGAACATCACATTTGTGACTTCAGCCAAGACCGATGAAGAGGGTTACGCTCTCCTTAAGCAATTTGGTCTACCGTTCAAGAACGCTAAAAACAACTAAGATTATACTATGGCTAAAGAATCAATGAAGGCTCGTGAAGTGAAGAGAGCCAAGCTCGTAGCGAAGTATGCCGAAAAGAAGGCAGCCCTCAAGGCAGCCGGCGACTACGAAGGCCTCCAGAAACTTCCCAAGAATGCTTCTTCAGTGCGTCTGCACAACCGCTGCAGCATCACTGGCCGTCCGAAGGGTTACATGCGTCAGTTTGGCATCTCACGTATCCAGTTCCGTGAAATGGCATCTGCCGGACTTATCCCGGGTGTTAAGAAAGCAAGCTGGTAAAAATCACGAGACCCAGATAAACGTGAGTATTAAATATTGTTCGGATAATCCCGAATCAATTTAAACAAATCAATAAAATGACTGATCCAATAGCAGATTATTTAACAAGATTGAGGAACGCAATCAAAGCTCAGCACAGAGTAGTAGAGATTCCCGCCTCAAACTTGAAAAAAGAAATCACCAAGATTCTTTTTGAACAGGGCTACATTCTTAACTATAAGTTTGTAGAGGGTGAAAATCCCGCAGGCGTCATCAAGATTGCCTTGAAGTATGATCCGGTCGACAAGGTTAACGCTATCAAGAGCCTGAAGCGTGTGTCACGTCCCGGTCTTCGTCAATATACCGGCTACAAAGAAATGCCGAGAGTTTTAAACGGGTTAGGTATTGCCATACTTTCTACCTCTAAGGGAGTCATGACCAACAAGAAGGCGCGTGAGCTCAAGGTAGGCGGTGAGGTATTGTGTTATGTTTACTAATTATAGGAGGAAACAGCAATGTCAAGAATAGGTAAAGCCCCCATAGAAATCCCTGCCGGTGTGACAGTCACTGTAAATGGTGATGTTGTTACAGTAAAGGGTCCGAAAGGCGAACTCTCGCAGAAAGTCAATCCTGAACTTACTATAAAGGTTGAAGACGGACATGTGACTCTCACCCGTCCTTCAGACGACCGCGAGCACCGCGCTCAGCATGGTCTGTACCGCGCCTTGATTCACAACATGGTTGTGGGCGTGTCACAGGGCTACCGCAAGGAGATGGAGCTCGTCGGCGTAGGTTATCGTGCCACTTCCGAAGGTCAGGTGCTTGAGCTGTCACTCGGCTTCTCCCACGCTATATTCATCAAGCTTCCCAAGGAAGTTAAAGTAGAGGCAAAGACCGAGCGTAACAAGAATCCTCTTATTATTCTTGAGAGCGACGACAAGCAGCTGCTTGGTCAGGTATGTGCAAAAAACCGTTCTCTCCGCAAGCCTAAGCCTTACAAGGGTAAGGGTATCAAGTTTGTCGGCGAGGTTATCCGTCGCAAGTCCGGTAAATCGGCAGGTGCTAAATAATTAAAGTAGACAGAATCATGATATCCAAGATACAAAGAAGAAACAAAATCAAGACACGTATCCGTGGTAAAGTGTCTGGCACCGCCGCTCGTCCCCGTATGACGGTGTTCCGCAGCAACAAGCAGATTTATGTCCAGGTAATCGACGACCTCGCAGGCAACACTCTCGTTGCTTGCTCTTCAAAGGGTCTCGAAGGCGGCACCAAGACCGAGGTTGCAGCCAAGGTCGGCAAGGCAATCGCTGAGAAGGCTCTTGCCGCAGGCATCACTGAAGTAGTTTTCGACCGTAATGGCTATCTGTTCCATGGTCGTGTTAAATCATTGGCTGACGCAGCTCGCGAAGGCGGACTTAAATTTTAAGAATCATGGCAAATAAGAATAACAGAGTTAAATCTACCAACGATCTCGAACTTAAGGATCGTCTCGTTGCCATCAACCGCGTTACCAAGGTTACAAAAGGTGGTCGTACATTCACTTTCGCGGCTATCGTCGTGGTCGGCAATGAAAACGGCATTGTAGGCTGGGGTCTCGGAAAGGCAAATGAGGTTACCGCCGCTATCGCCAAGGGCGTGGAGGCTGCTAAGAAAAACCTTATCCGTGTGCCGGTGCACAAAGGCACCATTCCTCACGAGCAGGAGGCTAAGTTTGGCGGTTCACGCGTTATCCTCAAGCCCGCTTCTCACGGTACCGGAGTAAAGGCCGGTGGTGCGATGCGTGCCGTGCTTGAGAGCGTGGGTGTGACCGACGTGCTTGCTAAGTCTAAAGGCTCGTCTAACCCCCATAACCTTGTGAAGGCAACCATCGAGGCTCTCGGAGAGATGCGCAGCCCGCTTCAAGTGGCACAGAATCGTGGTGTTTCACTCGAAAAAGTGTATAACGGTTAAATCAACTTGAACAATGGCAAAAATTAAGATAACTCAGATTAAGAGCCGCATCAATGCGCCGAAGGTCCAGAAATTGACCCTTGACGCGCTTGGCTTGAAGAAAATGCATCATTCGGTGGTTAAGGAAGACACCCCCGACGTGATGGGAATGGTTAACCGCGTTCATCACCTCGTTGAAGTGACCAACGCATAATTCAGGACTTACAGTTATGGAATTAAATACTATTCAGCCCGCCGTAGGGTCAAACAAGAAGAAAAAGCGTATTGGTCGTGGTCCCGGTTCCGGCAAGGGTGGTACATCTACCCGCGGACACAAGGGTGCCAAGTCTCGTTCGGGCTATTCCCGCAAGATCGGTTTTGAAGGTGGTCAGATGCCGCTTCAGCGCCGTCTTCCGAAGTTTGGCTTCAAGAACATCAACCGTGTAGAGTACAAGGCTATCAATGTGGGCGACCTCGATACCCTTGCTGCTGCGAAAAATCTCGAGAAGATCGGTCTTGAAGAGCTTCGTGCCGCCGGTTTCATCTCACGCAAGCAATTGGTGAAGATTCTTGCGACCGGTACTATCACACGTGCAATCGCTGTTGAAGCCAATGCTTTCTCTGAAGCCGCCCAAAAGGCAATCGAGGCAGCCGGTGGTTCAATCGCTAAAGTTTAATTATAATGAGATTTGTTCAAACCATCAAAAACATTTGGACAATCGAAGAGCTCCGTAAGCGTCTCCTCGTGACATTCCTTCTGGTATTCGTCTACCGGTTGGGATGTTACGTGGTGCTTCCGGGTATCCACCCCGATGACCTTGACGCACTCGCCAAGTTTACCTCGGGCAGTGGTCTGATGCAGCTCCTCGATATGTTCTCCGGTGGTGCGTTCTCCCAGGCATCAATCTTCGCGCTGGGTATCATGCCTTACATTACCGCGTCAATCGTGATACAGTTGCTGGGCATGGTGCTTCCGTCGTTCCAGAAGATGCAGAGGGAAGGAGAGAGCGGTCGCCAGAAGTTAAATCAGTACACACGTTACCTTACAGTGGCTATCCTGTTGCTCCAGGGTCCGGCGTATCTTATGAACCTGCAATACCAGGTCAACGGTGCGGGCGGTCACGCCTCTATGGGTTTCTGGACCATCCTTTATCTCACGATCATTCTTGCCGCCGGCTCAATGTTTATTATGTGGCTTGGCGAGCGTATCACTGACCGTGGCATAGGTAACGGTATATCTTTCATCATCCTCGTGGGTATTATAGCCCGTCTGCCGCAGGCTCTTTATTATGAATTTGTCAGCCGTCTCCCCGGTTCAACCGGTTCGGAGGGCGGTCTCGTGATGTTCATCGTGGAGCTTGTATTGCTTTTCGCCGTGACAGTAGGTGCAGTGCTTCTCGTGCAGGGTACGCGCAAGGTGCCCGTGCAGTATGCAAAGCGCATCGTAGGCAACAAGCAGTATGGCGGCGCGCGCCAGTATATCCCCCTGAAGGTTAATGCAGCCGGTGTGATGCCCATTATTTTCGCGCAGGCAATTATGTTCGTGCCCATCACCCTCGCAGGTTTTGGCGCTAACGAGAACTCGATTTTCGCCAAGTTCTCCGACATTAACGGTCTGGCTTATAATATCACATATTTCATCCTTATTGTTGCATTTACTTATTTCTATACGGCTATCACGGTACGTCCTACCGAGATGGCAGACAATATGAAGCGCAACAACGGATTTATCCCCGGTGTTAAGCCCGGCAAGAAGACAGTGGAGTATCTCGACTCCATCATGTCGCGCATCACATTGCCAGGCTCTCTCTTCCTTGGTATTGTAGCGATTATGCCTGCGTTTGCTCGCCTCTTCGGCGTCAGCCAGAATTTTGCCCAGTTCTTCGGCGGTACTTCATTGCTGATTCTCGTCGGTGTAGTGCTTGACACACTACAGCAGATTGAGTCTCACCTGATGATGCACCACTACGACGGACTTATGAAAGATGGTAAGATTAAAGGTCGCACGACCGGCAGCGCTTATTGATTAAGTTGAATTTTTGATTTATCATCGATAAATGATCTATCTCAAGACATCAGAAGAAATAGCGCTTATGCGCGAAGCCTGTAATCTCGTGAGTCGCACACTTGGTGAAGTCGCCAAGTGGGTGACTCCCGGTGTTACGACTCTTAAGCTCGATACTATCGCGCGCGAGTTTATACAGGACAATGGCGGAAAGCCTGCTTGCCTCGGCTACGGCGGGTTTCCCGGCACTCTTTGTGTTGAGGTCAACGAGGTAGTGGTTCACGGATTTCCTTCCAACTATGCCCTCCGCGAGGGTGACATCGTGGGGCTTGACTGTGTGGTCGAGCTTAACGGTTATAACGGCGACCAGTGCTATACATTCCCGGTAGGGGAGGTGTCGCCTGAGGTGATGGCTCTCTTGAAGACGACAAAGGAGTCGCTTTACAAAGGCATCGCTGCCTGCAAGGAAGGAAACAGGATAGGGGATATCGCCAACGCCGTGCAGACCTACTGCGAGCGTCGCGGCTATTCCATCGTCAGGGAGATGTGCGGTCACGGTATCGGCAGGAGCATGCACGAAGATCCCGAAGTGCCCAACTACGGGCGCAAAGGCATGGGCGCGCTCATCAAAAACGGTATGTGCATCGCCATCGAGCCGATGGTCAACATGGGCAAGCGCAACATCGTGATAGGCAAGGATGGCTGGACATGCCGCACCCGCGACGGTCAGCCCTCGGCTCATTACGAGCACACGGTAGCCATCATGGGCGGCGAAACCGAAATCCTCACTACTTTTGACTATGTGGATCAGGTATTGGGTAATAACGCAATTTAAACTTATTTTATGGCAAAACAGGCTGCAATCGAACAAGACGGTACAATAGTGGAGGCGTTAAGCAACGCGATGTTCCGTGTCGAACTTGAAAACGGGCATGAAATCACAGCCCACATTTCCGGAAAGATGCGTATGCACTATATCCGCATCCTCCCCGGCGACAAGGTACGCGTGGAGATGTCGCCCTATGACTTGTCCAAAGGCAGAATTGCATTTAGATACAAATAATAAAAACAACAATAAGATATGAAAGTAAGAGCCTCAATTAAGAAGCGTACTCCCGACAGCAAGATTGTGCGTCGTAAGGGTCGCCTTTACGTGATTAATAAGAAAAATCCGAAGTATAAACAGCGCCAAGGATAATTTTTAGTATTTTTGCAGAAAATTTAGTCAATCAATATGGCAGTTAGAATCGTGGGAGTGGATCTCCCCCAAAACAAAAGAGGTGAAATCGCCTTGACTTATATATTCGGCATCGGTCGTAGCGCCGCTAACTCTATCCTTGAGAAAGCCGGAGTTGACAAAAACATCAAAGTTAAAGACTGGACCGACGCCCAGGCTGCTGCTGTGCGTGAGGTAATCGGCGCCAACTACAAGGTAGAGGGTGACCTCCGCAGCGAAATCCAGCTCAATATCAAGCGTCTGATGGATATCGGCTGCTACCGCGGAATCCGTCACCGTATCGGTCTGCCCGTGCGTGGTCAGAGCACCAAGAACAATGCCCGTACTCGCAAGGGTCGCAAGAAAACAGTTGCTAACAAGAAGAAAGCTACAAAATAATAAATTAGTATGGCAAAAAAGACAGTCGCAGCAAAGAAGAGAAATGTCAAGGTTGACGCTAACGGTCAGCTTCACGTACACTCGTCTTTCAACAACATTATCGTGTGCCTTGCCAACTCGGAAGGTCAGGTCATCTCCTGGTCAAGCGCTGGTAAGATGGGCTTCCGTGGCTCAAAAAAGAACACTCCCTATGCAGCCCAGATGGCGGCACAGGATTGCGCAAAGGTCGCTTACGACCTCGGTCTGCGCAAAGTGAAAGCCTATGTTAAAGGCCCCGGCAACGGCCGTGAGTCTGCTATCCGTACCGTTCACGGTGCTGGTATCGAAGTCACTGAAATCATCGACGTGACTCCGCTTCCCCACAACGGATGCCGTCCTCCCAAGCGTCGTCGCGTATAATAAGATCTTTATTTAAAGTTACTTTCACTTATCTATCAACTGAGGCTTTTGACTGTGAAGCGGCATTGAATGTGAATAGACCACAATTTTTATCACCTCTCTGTGGTCGCGGCTGCACTAAGATGAACGAACCATAGTCAATCCCAAAATTTAAGATTTTACAAAAAATGGCTAGATATACCGGTCCAAAAACAAAGATTGCCCGCAAATTCGGCGAGCCCATCTTCGGTGCTGACAAAGTTCTTGCTAAGAAGAATTACCCCCCGGGACAGCACGGCGTAAACAAGCGCCGCAAGTCATCGGAGTATGGCGTACAGCTCCGTGAAAAGCAGAAAGCTAAATACACTTACGGTGTACTCGAAAAGCAGTTCCATAACCTGTTTGACCGTGCTTCACGCACTAAGGGTATCACCGGTGAGGTGCTTCTCCAGCTTCTCGAGTCTCGCCTCGACAACATCGTTTATCGTCTTGGCATCGCTCCTACACGCGCAGCTGCCCGTCAGCTTGTGCTCCACCGTCACATCACTGTCAACGGCAGCGTGGTGAACATTGCTTCTTACCATGTTGAGCCGGGTGACGTTGTAGGTGTACGTGAGCGTTCCAAGTCGCTTGAGGTCATCGCTGACGCTCTCGCAGGTTTCAACCACAGCAAGTATCCTTGGTTGGAATGGGACGAAAGCACCAAGTCAGGCAAGATGCTTCATGTGCCTACCCGCGAAGATATCCCCGAAAACATCAAGGAGCAGCTTATCGTTGAGTTGTATTCTAAATAATCATTTTAACACGTAGATCCATGGCTATTTTAGCATTTCAGAAACCTGACAAAGTTGTCATGTTGGAAGCCGATAATTTCTTCGGTAAATTCGAGTTCAAGCCATTGGAGCCCGGATATGGTATAACTGTGGGTAATGCGCTCCGCCGCATTCTCCTTTCTTCACTTGAAGGATATGCCATATCCTCGATTCGCATCGATGGCGTAAAGCATGAGTTCGACACTATCCCCGGTGTAAAGGAAGATGTCACCAACATCATCCTTAACATCAAGAAAGTCGACCTTAAGCAGATAGTCGAAGATGCCGAAAGTGAAAAGGCTACAATCACAGTGTCAGGTCAGGAGGTGTTCAAGGCCGGTGACATTGGCAAGGTGCTTACAGGATTTGAGGTTCTCAATCCCGACCAGGTCATTTGTCATTTGGATCCCGGTGCAAGTTTTCAGCTTGACATTACGATCAACAAGGGTCGCGGTTGGGTTCCCGCTGAGGAAAATGCCAATCCCGCCGACGCTATCGACGTTATCGCGATCGACTCGATTTACACGCCGATCAAAAACGTGAAGTACACAGTTGAAAACTTCCGCGTCGACCAAAAGACCGACTACGAAAAATTGATTATTGAGATTACCACCAATGGCTCTATCCTCCCCAAGGATGCTCTCAAGGAGGCGGCCAAGATTCTTATCTACCACTTCATGCTCTTCTCCGACGAGAAGATTACCCTCGAGACTACCGAGACCGACAGTAACGAGGAATTTGACGAGGAAGTATTGCGTATGCGCCAGCTTCTCAAGTCTAAGCTTGTGGATATGGATCTTTCAGTGCGCGCACTCAACTGTCTTAAGAGCGCCGAGGTCGAGACTCTGGGCGAGCTGGTGGTCTTCAACAAGACTGACCTCTTGAAATTCCGTAACTTCGGTAAGAAGTCGCTCACCGAGCTTGACGAGCTTCTCGCCAATCTTAACCTGTCGTTCGGAATGGATATTTCAAAATATAAATTAGATAAAGAGTAATAAACGATGAGACATAATAAAAAATTCAACCATCTTGGCCGCAAGAAGGCTCACCGCGACGCCTTGCTCGCTAACATGACCATCTCGCTCATCATGCACAAGCGTATTTTCACTACGCTTGCAAAGGCTAAAGCTCTTCGCATGTATGCTGAGCCGCTGATCAACCGCGCTAAGGAGGATAACACTCCTAACCGCCGTCTGGTGTTCAGCCACCTTCAGAACAAATATGCCGTCACCGAGCTTTTCCGTGAGGTAGCGCAGAAAATCGCCGACCGCAACGGCGGTTACACCCGCATCATCAAGACCGGCAACCGTCTTGGTGATAACGCGAAGACCTGCTTCATCGAGCTTGTTGACTACGATGAAAACATGATGAAGGAAGCAGCAGCCAAGAAGTCGACCCGCACCCGCCGCTCTCGCAAGAGCAGCAGTGCAGGGAAGGCACCTCCACACGCAGAGGCCCCCGCAGCCGCCTCATTTCCATCAGGATATTCAACCCTTAAATGCCGCCA
>X378_Fat_Sand_Rat__coassemble_254_pt1 | contig 11361 bp, 11 predicted proteins | sample X378_Fat_Sand_Rat__metabat2_high_PE_001 | metagenome-assembled genome bin X378_Fat_Sand_Rat | reverse complement strand
GGAAGTCGTCAAGCGGTGGCCTGCTCACCACCTCACGGGAGTTTCACCCCAACTGTCGTTCTGACAGAGCCGCCCCCATTGCGTGATCCTGCGTAGCAGGGCTGTGGCTGGACGGGAGTACCATTGTCATTCCGACTGTCATCGCCATACCGGGAGCAACCCGGAACTTACAAAGGGAGTTCTCGCTCGGCATGGTTGGGATAGGAGCTTTAGGGAACCTCATTTCAACGGTTCATAGTTCTCCAACGATCCAGCTTCGTGGCGTACCCTGTTGTGGTGGCTCGTGCTTTCGCACATCGGAACTGATGTACTTGACGAATGGGTATTCGGTTGTCAAGGAGCATTGAGGGGCTTGTGGCCCTCTCAGCTCCCTACTACAACTTTCAACGCCCCAAACCGAACTTATTTTTTCAAAAAATCTAAAACAAATTTTTCAAAGGCCGCTTTTCTCTTTTGAACAGCCCGGTCACTGAGCCGGTACTTCTTGCACAGACTGTTTGTGCAGGAACGCTTTGCCCCGGACAAGTAGAGTTCCAACAGCTCCTCCGCCCAAGGCTTCCACGCTTTAAGTGCCTGCTTCAATTCCTCCATAAGAACTGTGTCCACCGCAAGGCGTTCAAGATCGAAGTTAGAGGGGACACACTCATGGAGAGATTCAACATCAGTGTCAGCGATGCCGGCGTCCAGGGAGAGGTGCGAGTGAAGCGCACCAATTTTCCTTTTCCGCTGGTGAACCGTGTTCTTGCTGTTCCACTCCCGATATTCGGCCGCGGTCATTTCGATAAACATACAGTCCAGCTCGTCCCCGTCTGTAAAACAGTCCTTCATAAAGCACCGGCGCTGCTCTATGGGCAAGCCCCGGTTTCCTTTCATAATAGCGTCCCATTCCTCCTGTGTCGCAGCGGCAAGCTGCCGGATGCCATCTACCTGTTTATAGACCAAATATGTAGTTTTCATTGTGTGATCTCCTTGAATTTTTGGATTTTTGAGGGCCAAAAATCCAAGGGATCACGGATAACGGCAAAGTGCCGTCTGCCAAGCAAACAGGTTCATTCCCTGCTCCATTTCTGGAACGGCAACAAAAAAGACCGGGCATTAGGAATAGGAGGGGGGACTTGCCCTCTCATATTCCTAATGTCCGGCCATTTGGTGACTATCAGCCTTGCGGCACGATGACCCGTTGCTCGGTACGCTTAGACCTTATTCTGTTGTCACTTCCTCTTGTGTAATATTTGAGGCTAACCAGCCTGTCGGCGCAGCACCTTCCGGCGTAGGGCCAGATCAACCTCTACGATCTTACGGCAGCGGGGGCACTTGATCTCTATTTTTCCCGTAGTGGGAGATACCTTGTCCATCACACGCCAGTTACATTCCGGGCACCTGACGGCAACATTTATGAATTGGGCCATCATTCATCATCCTCCATTTCGACATCAGCCAGCGCATAAGGGTTTTGCAAGTATTCTTTTTTCAGCAGGCCAAGTCTTTTTAGTCTGATGGCCATAGCTTGTTTGGAAACACCAAGGAAGTCCGCCATGTCGCAAAACTGCCCGTATTCCTTTGGCCGGTATACCCTGTTCAATATGTCGATGCCGCGCTCCAAGTGAAACCTGTGGAGCGCACCATATACAATTTCAATGGGGAGCAGGAGCGCCGATGCCAAGTTGTCGGCCTGCCACTCGCCCCAATCATGGATGGGATATTGTGGACTGTGGCCCCGGTAATAGATAATACGGTTTTGGATCACCCTGTTGGTTGGGTATAAATCGGCCAAAATTTGATGCGCCGTTTCATGCGCCGCAGTGAAGTGATACCTCCCATATAGAGCCGGATCATTCTTTAGGTTTGCCTCTATCAAAATGGTTCTTCCGTCAAAATAGTAGAAGAAGGGTTGTCCATTATCGTCGTAGACCTCAACGCCGATTTCCTTAAATGCGGTCATTCCAAGGGTCAGTCCGTCTTTTGAAAGATGAAAATGGTCAATATGGAGGCCGCAGAGTCCGCAGGCCAGGATTTCCGGGTCAACATGATCGACTTGCTGGCCCGCAAAGCGGGGCAAGTGCTTGTAGTCATTGAAAACACGAGTTGCTATTTTTTCAAGGTCATTTCGGGATAAATAGCCCATTTTTAGGTCACCTCCTATGGTGTGCCCACAAGCCTACACTTGCTGTTTGTACTTTCTAAATCAATTTCCGACAAAAAAGGACATCTCCCCCTTGACATAATGTGCAACTTGTTGTAGTATATGTGCAGCCCAACCGCACATTCATATTATAGGCGAGTGAGTTGCATATGTCAATAGGAGATGTGCGGTTAATTGCACACTTGATGGAGATGGTATGATGAAGTTTGCAGAAAAAGTGAGAACCGCAAGGCTCAACATGGGCTATACGCAGAAACAGCTTGCGGAAATAGCTCATGTCGCCCTCCGAACCATTGTCAGCTATGAAAAAGGGGAGAGTTACCCCAGGAAAAGGGAAACCTACGCGGCTCTTGCGAAAGCTCTCAATGTCGAGAAAAACTATCTCTTGACGGAAGATGAAGAATTTGTGGTCAATGCCGCTGAACAGTATGGCCCCCGCGGGGCGTCACAGGCTCAGGCCGTGATTGAGGGCTTCTCCGGGCTGTGTGCTGGCGGTACACTGTCTGAAGAAGATAAAGATGCCGTGATGAAAGCGTTGCAGGATATTTATTGGGAGTCCAAAGAGAGAAACGTGCAGAAGTACACACCTAAGAAGTTCAAAAAGTCCTGAATATGGGACAACAGCCTGTGTATGATTTGTGATACAAGGGAACTTTTGCGCTTTTGGGGGTGGAACATCAATGCTGCAACGAGCGGAAACGATCTACCATAAGGCCAATGAGCTTGTGAAACGCTGTGGGACACGGGACACCTTACGGATCGCCGGTGAGATTGGCATTTACATACACCATATTGATGATTTCAAGGACTTGCTGGGAATGTATAGCTACCAGCACAAAGAGCGTCATATCCTGCTGAACTCCAACATGGACTACATTACAACTCAAATGGTCTGCGGCCATGAGATCGGCCACGATGCCCTTCATAGGGAGCAGGCCAAGGCCGGGATGGGCCTCCAGGAGTTTACCCTTTTTGATATGCGGAACGAGATGGAGTATGAGGCCAATGCCTTTTCAGCCCATTTACGAATTGACAACGAGGAACTGTTTGAGCTTGTGGGCCAGGGGTATGATGTGGTACAGCTTTCGTCGATCCTGGGGACAAATATCAATCTCATGCTTATCAAACTAAACGAACTCAACCGTATGGGGTGCCAGCTTGATCTTCCCTATATTCCCCGACCAGATTTTCTAAAGAGCGTAATAGTATAAAACAAGAACTGCTCCTTCAAGGGGTAGGGAAAACGTACTCATAATAAAAAACCTCGGTCGATTGCGTCATCGGCCGAGGTTTCTCACACACTATTCCCAAAATCGTAAAGCGATAGGAACATCAAAAGTGTTCCTTGGAGAAAGTGCTCATTTTGAGTTCAGCAGTTAAAATCCTTACCAATCAGGTAAAACAATAATCTCTATATCTGGATACTGCTCTTGAAACAATCCCATACTACCTTCAACCTCTCCATTTGCGCAGACCACCATGTCGACACCTCTATCAGCGGCATATTCCATTGTTTCTTCGATATTTCCGTTGTCCGCCCATCTTGTTTCAACGCTCCATTCGTTGACCAAAATTTCCTCATCTTTGAGATAGTCTATGACTTCAGTGGAGGCTGAAGATTCTGAATTATAGTGTAGAATGAGTAGAACTTCTAAGGTATCTTCTTCTAAGGAAGGTGTTTCTGTTTTTTGAGGTTCTTCTTCCACCGCGGATTTCTGACTATTACATCCTACAAGAGATATCAAAATCATTAACATTAACAGACATGCAAAATGCTTTTTCATAATAACCCTCTTTTCTATGCTTTCTCAATCAAGTATTTGCTCGATATAAGAACGTCATAATTTGCCCACGAGTACAAATACTGTCCGGCGAGAAGGTCGTGTCGGAAGTTCCCACGGTTATGCCGTTGTTCACGGCCCACGCTACCGCTGCGGCATAGGCGGCTTTAGAGGGAACATCGGTAAATTTCCCGCTGGCAGCCGTAGCTGGGCTTCCAGCTTGTTTCCACAGATATTCCATCGTCATGGCGCGGGTACAGGCTTTATTGGCATCAAAGGCGGTGCCGGAGACCATACCCATTGAATACGCCCACACAGCGGCTTTGGCGTAATACTCGCTGCCAGCCAGATTTGCAAATGGGTTGGCAAGGCTGGGGGTAGGAGACCCAGCAGCTCGCCAGATAAAGGTCAATATCTGTGCGTTGGTGCAGGTGGCGTTCGGGGAAAATGTGGTGGCGGATGTGCCGACGGTCACACCGTTATCCACGGCCCACTTTACGGGTTCAGCATAGTAGGCATCAGACTTTACATCTTTGAATGGCGCAACAATACCTTCTGCGCCGCCGCTATCGTTATCATCAAACTGAACAGAGAACCAATAGGAAGGGCCATAAGATTTGTTGTCGGTTCCTTCTACGCACAGGTAATAGTCTCCGGCAGGCAGATCGGCCTCCTTAAACACATCGGTGACGGTTGAATTCCCTTTCCAAGATGTACTGCTGATCTTTTTGTTATCCGCTGTGTAAATGGACGTCTTCCAGCCGTTAAAGAAAGTATCAATGTATTCGTGGCCAAAGGAAACATGTACTGAGCCGACAGTAGGGAGTGTGAACTTATACCAATCTTTATCGCCATGCTGCATAATGGAGCCATAGTATGTCTGATTAGAAGAAACGTTGTCTGCGGTCACAATCGTATTATTAAATTCTGTTTCCCAGTTTTCAGACGGTGTAAACTCAATTGCAATCTGATAGGCATTATCTCGTATTTTTGAATCTGTTCCCTCTACGCATAAAAAATAGGTTCCGGCGTCCAACCCCAATCGTCCACTTTTTTTCTCAACGGTGTCATTGCCTTTCCATGATACACTTGTGATTTTCTTGTTTTCTGCTGTATAAATAGAAGTCTTCCAGTGGTTGAAGGAACTGTCAAAATAGTCATGCTTAAAGGATATCACTATTGAGCCTTTACTGGGCAATGTGAACTTAAACCAGTCCTTGTCGCTGGTTTTTGAGGTAATGCCACTAATTTCGGAATTTAGCCCAACCTCATTGGCTGTTACGATTGTATCGTTGTTCTCCCGCTCTGAGAAATCGGAGTTCGGTTCAACGGGGGTGGTAACAGCGGGGGCCGTCACGGTCACCGCACAGGTCGCGGTTTTGCCTGCCGCTGTTGCTGTAATGGTCGTATTTCCCGCTTTCACAGCGGTGATATTTCCGTTTTCAACCTTTGCCACTGACTTGTCGCTGCTATTCCATGTCACGGTAGAGCCAGCAGGAGATACCGTTGCAGAAAGAGTAGCCTTATCTCCAACCGTCAGGGTGAGCGAGGAATGGTTCAGGGCAATCGAATAATCGGGTACAGGCGCTGTTCCCGCAGTTTTGAATGTCCCCCAATCGCTCCAGTAGTACGCTCCATTGACAACTGCGTAAAACTTATATTTGTATGTCGTCCCCGGCGCCAGAGTATAACCGCACTCCTCATTGATTTTGAAGTAAATCTGTGGTACATCATAAGAGCCGTTCTTGCCCGACGCCACTTTCTTCCCGCTTGCATCGTAAAGAACCATTCCCGTCTCGTTGCAGTTCCCGTTTGAGACGGTGACAAGCTGGCCAATAGCGGCGTCCGTTTCACGAATGTAGGTATAGTTTGCATTTTCCCATGGTTTGAATGCAACGGTGGGCTCATTCTCCACTACGCCGCAGTCAGGCGCTTTTGGAACGAAGATGCCATCTGTCTTAAAGGATTGTTCATTGCTCCAATATGTCTTGCCATTGACTACCGCATAGAATTTGTACTTATAGGTTGTCCCCGGCATCAGGGTATAGCTGCACTCCTCATTGATTCTGAAGAAAATCTGTGGTATATCATAAGAACCGTTTTTTCCAGACGCTACTTTCTGCCCATTCGCATCGTAGAGATACATTCCCGTCTCGGTGCAGTTCCCGTTTGAGACGGTAATCAGCTGGCCGATGGCGGCGTCCGTCTCCCAAATGTAAGTATACCCGCTCTTGCTCCACGGGGAGAAGGTCACAGAGGGGGAAATCGGAGCGTTGCTTGCGCCGAGGTAAATAAATCCCAGATCCGGCCAGTACTGGCCGGGGCTTATGGTGCGGCTACATATGCCTTGCGAATTCGCCTGTGGCCAGTGCGAACCACCTTCAACTATATTAAAGGAACCATTTGCATTTACGCCGGTAACATATGCTACATGTCCGACTGGCCCACTGTTGGTGGCAGACCAGCAAGCAATAGCTCCCGCTTTGGGGACAGATCCGGTTGAATAACCAGCTCCAGAGGCGGAAGAGAACCAACTTCCTCCGTGGCCCCAGGTTGAAGGTAAATCAATGCCCAGCCGATCATGCGCCTGCTGCCATGCGTACCAAGTACAAGCAATTGTCCCATCCGGGTTATTATATGGATACGGGTTGTCCGCCGCCAGTGCCGCGCTCGGCAGCAGCGCGGCACACAGGCATAATGCCAGCAGCAAGGAAATAATTCGTTTTTTCATGTTCATCACTCCTTTTTTACATACTATTTCAAAGTTTTACACCACGCCTGCATTACTCTACTCGTGTCAGTTCCAAAATGTTGGAGCCATTAAAAACATCAATGTTATTTTCATCGACAATCTTTACCGTGAATGAGAGCGTTTCTGCCAGTAGGCTGGTGCATTCCAGTTTATAGTTATCGCCATCTCGATAGAAAGCATAGGTATCCTGCGGACTGTAGAAGTTACAGTTTGTCCCGTCAAAGGCGACGATTGCGCCGGACTGCACTTGCCCGAAAGCGTATGTACCAATGTTTTTCCACTTGCCCGTAATGGAAAAATTGGATGCGGAAATATAGTCTTTGGATGTTGCGGAGGTATTGCTTTCAGAATCGTTCTGAGCCTGGTCATTATTCTGCTGGATAAGCTCGTCATAATTGCTTACGACATATACAGTGTCAAGAATATTACCATCTTGATTTGTGAACGATGTAGAGTCGCTGCTTATACGAACCCAAACGGAATCAACTGACGTATTCTCACCGCTCGCTTCCAGTATTTTGTATTCGGCCTCAGTTATCTGTCGACCGCTCGGATCAAAACAAGCAATAACATCATTAATTTTTACAGAAACATACCCATGCCAGGAAGAACGAAACGCATTGTGGACATAATCATATTGGATTGGTTCAAACTGCATTGCTCCACTTTTATCAATAACTGTAAAATATTTTAGGTTCGAAGCCCCTATTAACCCCAAAGCTGCATATCCACCAGAAAATGGTTCTGCCAAGAATACATTCCAGGTTTCAGGAAATGACGTAATGAGCCGCCCATCATAATCATATATCCCTTTGGAATCAATAATATAGCTTTCGCCGATAGCTATACAATTTTTATCAAACGTTCCAACCAAGGCGGAAGAAAAATCAAAGCTGTTCCAAGCAGATTGGCTTTCAAAGGCATCCGTAGATAGTTTATAGACAGATCCGTTGAAACAATAGAAAGCGAATCCATCCTCAAATTTAGTGAGACTTTGTGTATCTTTAGAACCAAAGCCAGTGTCTATGATATTATTTGTAGTGCAATTATATATTTCAAAATTGTATTGCCCTATTATATTATCGCCAGTTCTATAAAATAGATTTTCCCCAAGATATGTTAAAACTCCACCTCCTCCCCCAAGCCAACCATCAAAAGATTCTGGCATTTCAAGGCGGTTCACAACATTACCGTCTGAATCAATCATGCATACATAATCTGCGTTTTCGTAGAAATTGGAGACATGCTCTTGTGCTAATATAATGCCTCCACCTTGTCCCATGTAGGTATACACATGCCCATTTTCAGTCTCTTCAGTCGTGTCGAAAAAAACGACTCCATCCGCATTAATCAGCAGCATAGTGCTGCCGTGACGCAAACATGAAACACCTTCAGAAAATTTTGTGACAGTAGTTGCTGTTTCTCCATGTCCGTTATCGAAAGAATATAAAAGATATCCATTTTCGTCTATAAGGCCAAAGCGAGTACTAATGCCATCATGAAAACTTACCCAGGCACGATTTTCTGAAAAGTCGGTTATGACGTTAGAGATTTCATATTGTGCCTCGATAGTTGGCTCTACAGTTTTCGCAATATCCGTAATTAGAACTCTTATCTCAGGATGTTCAAGTGAAAATTGCTCGGCAATCTGCGCTGACCCAGTTACCGCAAAAATAATAGTCTCGCAGCCAACGACATCTACCAATTGAGTTGCATCATCGGCAACAGTCTCTATGTCGGAGGTATACCACTCACGCCAACTGTAATCTGAATAATTCACGCCACAGGAACTATACAGGGTTTCCTCATCTGTATTTAGCATATCTGCATCAGCAACAACGCCAAGTATCTTCTGGCCGCTTTCCTGTACGGTCTGGCTACCATTTGTTGTGCCCGCCGCCGCTGGCGCAGGTGCGTCTGACTTACATCCTGTCAGAGCCACCATGCATAGGCACACCATAAGTAAGATGGAAATCATTCGTTTTTTCATCAAAAAAGCATCTCTCTTTCCCTAAAAATGTGTATCTGCCGTTTTGACCTCATTGAATTAAGAATTAACACGTTCATTTATTCGGCATTTTAATATCATGCCACCCCGACACATCGCCATTGAAGCTGTCTGTCGTCACTACTGTTCCATCGGATTTTAAGCCGACTGTATGAGCGTTTCCCGCTGAAATCGCAACAATATCTGTCCAATGAGCGAAAGCATCCTCTGCTTTTATATTATATCCGTCCTTATCCATTCCCATATAGCCGACTGCGACCACCGTACCGTCTGATTTTAAGCCTACCGTGTGATTGATTCCCGCTGATATTGCGACAATATCTGTCCAGCTATCCACATCGCACATACCGTATGTTTCTATGCCCGTCGCAACTACCGTTCCATCGGATTTTAACCCGACTGTATGTGCATTCCCCGCTGAAATTGCGACAATGTCAGTCCAACCCTCTACATTGCACTGGCCGCAATCAAGACTTTCGCTATCCTGATTTATGAACGCAGCTACAACAGTCCCATCGGATTTTAAGCCAACTGTGTGACCAGTACCTGCTGAAACGGCGACAATGTCAGTCCAATCATCTACATTAAACAGCTCTTCAGTATATTCTTGATACCCACCTACGACTACTGTTCCATCATCCCTGATGCCAACAGTATGCATCAACCCTACATCAATTCCTACGACATTATGCCATTTTTCGGGATCAAAGTAACGATAATGTGTTGCCATCACTGTACCATCTGATTTCAATCCAACTGCATAACTTTTGCTTGCAGCTACTGAAACGATATCGTGCCAATCATTCACGTCTTCCTGCTTACAGGCTCCAAAACGCTCATCACCTGATACGATAACCGTTCCATCTGATTTAATTCCGATTGTATATGCATCTAAACTGTCAACTGTAACTCCGACATCGGCTCCAGCGAATGGAGTACCTGAGTTATCAGGCTCGGCTACTTCGCCATTACTTGATGCCGCGTGTTTGCTCTCATCTGGCTCGTTACTGGAAAACTCCGATTGTGAAGAATTGGCTGCTGGCTGGTTGCTGCTACTACACCCTGCAAACATTAACAGCATCATCAATGATAGCAGAAATACAAAATACTTTTTCATAATCCTTCCCGCCCCTTCTAAAATATTTGTATTTACGCAGTTCCATTATAACAACTTTTGCGAAAATATCAATTATTACTGTGTTATTCTTTCAACTTTCGCTTTCGTACCGTACATGAACAATTAGCGTTGGAAATGTTCTCTGGATGCAATGTGACGATTAGTACGTTTTTATGCTATTGAAGGGCAAGGTTGATGATCTCAAGCCCTTGCTCTTTCGCATAGCCAACCGTATAGGCTGTCCCACCGCTCTCCCTGTTGAGGTAGCAGACACATACGCTACTGTTGTCCACCAAGTGGCGGTTACGCTTGTGCATACAGCCCCTGGTGTACTGCTGGGCTGTATAGACCACCTTATCTGCCTGGGCCTTAATGCGTTCGTACTCTGCTATGTCCTCCGGCCTCCAGCCCCGTGTCTGCGTCAGGCAGGGCAGAACAAGGATCAGCTTGATATTCGGATAGCTCGGTTTCAATTTCAGCACAGTTTGGGCGGCGAGGCAGTCAAAGCCACGAGCGCCCCCAGCCCCATAAAATAAGATGCCCCTGTCTATCAGGCTGGTGATTGTGGCCTCCAGCTTTGCGGCGAGCTGCTTTCGCTCCCATACCGGCAGCTCCCGGTGGCCGGTAAAGCAACAGGTTTGTTCCTGCACTCCGCTCCCTCCTTATATCTTTCTATGGCCGTATTATATCATCGTATTGCTATAAATGGCAACCACCCTCTATAAATAAATCTGCTGAGAAGTGATAACCTTTTAGCAGGAGGGGCGATGCTATGGAGACAAAATACCGGGAGCAGTACATTCGCTTTGGTCTGAAGGTGCAATACTACCGAAAATTGCAGGGACTGACACAGGAGGCATTTGCAGACAAGATTGGCAAGTCCTGGTCGTTTGTCGCAAAAGTCGAAAGCCCCACACGGGCCTTTGGAGTGTCGATGGAAACGCTGTTCAAGATTGCGGAAGTGCTGGAAGTCCCCGTTTCAAAGCTGCTTGAGGAATAAAAATCGCCCTGGACTAACTGTTTCAGTCAATCCAGGGCGAAAATTATGCGTCTGCGGGGTCAGTAGGCAGGTGTCCCGTACCCGTAAATCTCATAATGGCCTATGGCGTAGCGGTTTTCCCGGCAGCTATCGCCGGAGTTACCCTCCACAGTGTAGACCATCCCGTTCTCCACCTTTTCCACAATGCCCACATGGTCGGCAAGGCCGTCCTGGGGGCCGGAGCTGCCCTTGTTGTTCCAGTCAAAGTAGATGATGTCGCCGGGGCGTGGCTCATAGCTGTTGTCCTGCCACAAGCCCCGGTCTTTGAACCAATTAGAGCCGGAGATACAGCCCGCCGTCCTGGGGATCACGCCAGCGTCCAGATACCCGCACTCGTTGGCGCACCAACTGACAAAGCAGGCGCACCACTCCACGCGGGAGTTGAAGCCATACCACGACCAATAGGGCTGGCCCCCCACGTTGCCGAGCTGGGAGAGGGCCACCACCACGATCTCCCCGTCGCCCACGCCGATGCCGTATAGGGCGCTGCTCCACATACTGCGGTTTTCTTCAGCCAGTAA
>X378_Fat_Sand_Rat__coassemble_244_pt1 | contig 11476 bp, 10 predicted proteins | sample X378_Fat_Sand_Rat__metabat2_high_PE_001 | metagenome-assembled genome bin X378_Fat_Sand_Rat | reverse complement strand
GAATTGTGTTTTCAGGTTTAGTTAGTAAATGCAAAAATAAATGAAATTTTTATTTGATGCAAAATGAAATGAGGGGTTATTGTGCTAATTAACTATTGTTAAAGGAAGGGGTTGTCAGTTGTCAGATTTCAGTTTTCAGAGATACAGAGGGACAGAAGGTCAAAAGCAACAAGATTATTTTTAGAGTGTCCAATGGTGCAGTTGCTTTCTCTCAGCGAAAGCATCGCGTAGCTGTAGGGGCGCCCGGAAGGGCGCCCCTACAGCCCGCTTCTGGTATCGCAGGGGTTGCCCGCAGGGCATCCTCCATGAGTAGCCGTAGGTTGAGTGTAGCGAAACCTACGGGATATGGGGTTCGCTGAAATGTTTCCCGACAGGGAATCATCATGAAGATTTATGGGGTAATGCCATTGTCCCGTAGCCATTGCTCGAATTCATCTATGAATGACACCCTTTTATGATGTTCTTTCTGATTTTTTATATAAGTTACTATTTTCTCCATGTCATGCCGCGAGTAGGTAAAGGCACAATATCCATCTTGCCATCCATGCCAATCGGGAAGAATAGCGTCTTTCCCAATGGCAAGACTCGATTCACGCTTGAGCTTTTGCACAAATTCCGAGACCATTATTGTGGGAGGAATGGATGCAAAAATGTGTATATGGTCGGGCATTCCTCCTATTCTATAGGCAGTCGCCCCATATTTTTTCAGAATGGAGAAGAGGAGTCCGTAGACTCTCCGTTCATTTTGAATCAATATGGACTGTCGACGCTCTTTTGTAGCGAATACGATGTGATAGAGGAGATTGGTATAGCTCATAGCAGGTGCTTTTTGCGAATTAAATCAAATAAAATCAAATATGCAAAATATTAAAGTGTAAAATTTCAGATATATTGATGATTCTTTCAGAAACATTCATTCTGGCTTGCTTTCCGTGGGTATTGCTGCGCTCAACCCACGGCTACAAACAGATGATGCCCTGCGGGCAACTCTGCCCCCTGCGGCTATGCGATTATCTCTGGAAACTGATGGCTGAAAACTGCCGACTCACTTTTTTTAGTTAATTATTATTTAGAATCGGTCTAAAAAATCATCAGTTTTGAGTATTTCCTGATTTTCCGGGCAGCGGTAATTTTGCAATCGAAAAAATGAACCAAAATGAAAGGAAAAAGTAAGATTACAGGATTGTTGCTCTCTCTGCTTGCCGTTGCTCCCGCTACGGCACAGGAAGCCGCCGATACTGCAGGATATTCAAAGTTCCGGTTTGGCGGTTATGGAGAAATGGTCGCTTCGTTCAAGGACTACGGCATCAACCGCTTCCAGAAAGACGGTGCCACGAAGGAACGCCGCAACACAGTGGCGATACCGCGATTTGTGCTTGCACTTGATTATAAGTTTACCCCGAAGTGGATACTCGGTGCCGAGATCGAGTTTGAGTCAGGAGGCACAGGCATCGCCTACGAAATAGAAAACAGCGAGAACGGCGAGTATGAGACCGAGGTCGAGAAGGGTGGCGAGGTCGCTCTCGAGCAGTTTCATATCACACGCCTTATCATCCCGCAGTTTAATGTGCGCGCCGGACACATGATAGTGCCGTTCGGACTCACCAACACGCATCACGAGCCGATTAATTTCTTCGGCACCGTCCGCCCCGAAAGCGAGACCGTGATGATACCGAGCACATGGCATGAGACCGGTATCGCACTGTTCGGTACATTTGGCAGCGGTCATGCCCTGTTTGACTATCAGGCGATGGTGGTCGCCGGACTTAACGCCAACGGTTTTGACCGCGACACATGGATTGCCGGCGGCAAGCAGGGATTTTTCGAGACCGACAACTTTACTTCGCCCGGATATGTGGCGCGTATCGACTATCGCGGCGTGAAAGGGCTGCGCACGGGAGTGTCATTCTACTATTGTCATGACGCGGGCGCCAACTCCGACAAGTCACAGACCTACGCCGCCGACGGCAGGATACCTGTCACGATGGCGAGCTGGGACGGACAGTACCGCAACAGCTATCTGACAGTGCGCGCCAACGTGATTTACGGACATGTGGGTAACACTGCTGCGGTAAACGGCAAAAACAACAAGCTCCCCGGTGCATCGCCCTACAGCCGCCTGCTTCCCGTGGCGAAAAACTCACTGAGCTATGGCGCGGAGATTGGCTTCAATCTCCGTAACGTGACCGGGGTCAAGAAGATGCCGGTGATATACCCGTTTGCCCGTTACGAATATTTCAACCCGCAGAAGTCGGTCGCAGCGCCCGCCACAGCCGACCGCCGTCTGGAGGTGAGCAAGTGGAGTGCGGGTGTCAACTGGTATGCGTTGCCCAACCTCGTGGTGAAGGCCGACTACTCCAACCGTCAGATAGGCACCTCCAACCCCTTCGGAAGCGGTCGCTACAACAGCGAGAATGAAGTGTCGATAGGTATCGCCTACATCGGCTGGTTTATCAGGAAATAAGACTTATAAGATTTATAAGAATCATAAAAATAAAATTAGATATATGGAAAGAAAAATTTACTCAGCAATCATGGCGCTTGCATTGGGCTGCTCGATGGTGGCATGCAGCGACGACAAGAAAAATGACGAGCCCAACCCCAATGAGCCGGTCGAGTCAAAAGATCTGGAGTACACCGCCTCCAATGCTAACGCATGGCACAATTACACCATTCAGGTGGCAAACCTCCTGAAAGATGACGCCAACAGCCTATATGAGGCATGGGCTACATCCTACGACGGCGGCGACGCGTATGCCACTACGTTCAAAAACCATAACAACTCGACTTACGCAAGTGCGCTAAACTGCATCTCCGAAATAATCGACGGCTGCAGCAGCATCGCCGATGAGGTGGGCAATGCTAAAATCGGTGATCCCTACAATCTCTACGTAGGCGGTAAATATGAGGAAGCGCTTTATGCGGTGGAATCATGGTACAGCTGGCATTCACGCGAGGACTATAGCAACAACATCCGTTCAATCCTCAACGCCTACACCTGCACTTACGGCGTCGATATCAGCGCACATTCAATCTCCACTTTCGTAAGAAGCCTCAATCCGGAGCTTGACGCAAAGGTGCTTGAAGCTATCAACAACGCCACAGCGTCAATCATCGGTATACCGGCTCCCTTCCGCAGCCATATCAATTCACTCCAGTCGAGAGCCGCAATGGATGCCTGCGCTACGCTCAACGAAGTGCTCGACCGCGACCTCAAGGCATTTTTCAACAGTCTTGGCGACGGTCATGACGCCGAGCTCGACGCCATCGTGAAGGATTATGTAGATATAGTTATCCTTCCTACTTATAAAGATCTCCGCGACAAGAACGCCGCCCTCTACACCGCAGTGCGCAATCTTGCCGATACCCGCAGCAACGCCGCTTTTGAAGCCGCATGCGAGGCATGGCTTGAGGCACGTGCTCCCTGGGAAATGAGTGAGGCATTTCTATTTGGTCCGGTCGACGCTCTCGGTCTTGACCCCAACATGGACAGCTGGCCTCTTGACCAGGATGCGATTGTAAATCATCTCTCTTCCGGAAACGTGTCTGACCTCCTCTGGGGCGACGGTGACGACGATGGTAAGGTCGAGGCGGCACAGAACATACGCGGATTCCACACTCTTGAGTTCCTTCTATTCAAGGATGGTAAGGCAAGAACAGTAAAATGAGACTTAGACACATATATATTACAGCATTCGTTACAGTAGTCGTCAGCCCTCTCGTGTCATGTGACCGGGAGGGTCTCGACGTGCTCGATATCGAGACCCCGCAAGGCTATGAACTGTCGGCGGGCACCTCGACCATATTTCTCAATTCGTCGAAGGCTTTTGACACTCAGGCTGACTGGGTGAGCGGCTCCAACACCACCCGCTTCTACCGTGGCGACAAGCTGTATGATGATATGCGTACATCGTCCAACGGATACGGCGGCGGTCTCGGACCGGTATATGCCGGATATTCCTGCGGAAGCTGTCACAGCAATGCGGGGCGCACAAAGCCTGCGCTATGGGCCGACGGCGGTTCCGGCGCATACGGATTTTCGGCGATGCTTGTGTATGTGACCCGCAAAAACGGAGCGTTTTTCAAAGATTACGGCAGGGTGCTTCACGACCAGTCGATCTACGGTGTAAAAGCTGAGGGCAAACTGAAGGTCGACTGGCACTTCGAGTCGTTCACATTCCCCGACGGCGAGCCTTACGAGCTTGCCTATCCTACCTATACCATCACCGACTGGTATGCCGACGAGATAGACCCAGACGACCTTTTCTGCACGGTGCGCATACCGCTCCGGCATGTCGGCATGGGGCAGATGATGGCGCTTGACCAAAACGAAATCGAGGCGCTTGCCGCCAAGAGCAATTATCCCGAGCTTGGCATATCGGGTCGTTGCAACTATATCAACGAGCGCGGCGTAAGAAGTCTCGGCGTGTCGGGCAACAAGGCTCAGCATGCCGACCTTACCGTGGAACTCGGCTTCTCAAGCGACATGGGTGTCACCAACAGCCGCTATCCCGAGGAGATATGCGAGGGGCAGATACAGATGTCGCAGGGTTCCATGATGGGGCTTCTTTACGACAAACTCGATGTGTCGACCGAGGAGATGGAAAATGTCGACTTCTACATGCAGTCGCTCGGTGTGCCGGCGCGCCGTAACGTCGATGACCCGCAGGTGAAGCGTGGCGAACAGATGTTTTTCGAGGCGAAGTGTCACCTTTGTCACGTGACAACCCTTCATACCCGCCCGCGCGGTTCAACCTTGCTCAACGGTACACAGCTCCCCTGGCTCGGCAACCAGACCATTCATCCCTATTCCGACTATCTCCTGCACGACATGGGCTCCGAGATTATGGGCGTAGGGCTGAACGACAATTATGTGTCGGGACTTGCCGCCGGCAACGAATGGCGCACCACCCCTCTATGGGGCATAGGTCTTCAGGAGAAGGTAAACGGTCACACCTATTTCCTCCACGACGGTCGTGCGCGTAACTTCACCGAGGCTATAATGTGGCACGGCGGCGAAGGGGAGGCATCAAAAAATCTCTTCCGCAAAATGTCGAAGAGCGACCGCGATGCCCTCATCGAATTTCTTAAATCGTTGTAAATTCAACTTTCGCTTGCGAAAGTTGAGGGTTAAGAGCTTGCCTTGCAAGCGGGTTAAAAAGGTTATGGGGTTAAAGGCTAATAGGAAGTTAGCTATCGTAAAGTGGGCTTAGCGTAGCAGTAGGGGCGAGTGGAAGCTCGCCCGGTACACGGAAGGCAAAGGATGCATCGGTATCCCATAAACCTTAAACCCTCAACCATAAACCCTAAACTTTATACCTCTAAACTTAAAATATGAATATAAATTATTAACTTTGTTATGTCAAGAATAAAATCAATCATATCAGCAATATTGATGGTTTCGCTACTTCCTGTCGCAGCGTCGGCGCAGTATGATGCCGATACCGAAAATGGAGTCGTGTCGCTTGCAGGGCGCGACGGCTTCTCATGGGGTACGCGCAACGGTGATTTCCTGTTCAAGCCATATCTGCTTGTACAGACATCGGCAAATTTCAACTATTACGACAGCGAGGGTCTTGACCCGGCTTACAACCAGGATAATGTGGCAAACTCCGGATTCGCCATCCCTTACGCGGTGCTCGGATTTACCGGCAAGGCATTCGGCAAAGTCACTTATAATCTTTCAATCAACGCCGCCGCTTCCGGAGGCAACCTCTTGCAGCAGGCATGGGCCGACGTGAAGATACGCGACCAGTTTGCCGTGCGCATAGGTAAATTCAAGACTCCCTTCTCCCACGCTTATCTTACCACGCTCGGCGAGACACTGTTCCCCTCCCTCCCCGTGTCGCTGACCGCATCGGTGATAATGCCTCATTCGCTTAATGCTGTCACGCCTCATATCGGCACCGGTTTTGACCTCGGTGTCGAAGTACACGGTCTTATCCGTCAGAAATGGGGCTATCAGGTAGGTGTATTCAACGGTACCGGTGCCTCGGTAAACAGTGCTACCAAGACATTCAGCGACGACTGGCACATACCTTCGCTGCTCTATGCCGGACGTTTCACCTTCCAGCCGAAAGGCGTGATGCCCGCCACGCAGGGCAGCCCCCGTCAGCTTAATCTTGACAGGATGCTCATAGGCGTGTCGGCTTCAATCAACGTGGAGAGCGAGAACGAGAGCACCAACGATTTCCGCGCCGGAGTGGAGTTTGCATGGATTAAAAACCGCCTCTATCTCGCAGCCGAGGCATATTATATGAGAGTGGGATTCACGAAACGCCAGAAAATCGATGAGTCTTACAATTATCTCGGCGGATATGTGCAGGCTGGTTATTTCATCACCGACCGTCTGCAGGGCGCGCTCCGTTACGACCTTCTCGACCGTAACGGTCTTGACCGGGGCGGACTGCTCAACATGCCGGCTGTGGGTGTGAATTACTTCTTCAAGGGTACGGGTCTGAAACTGCAGGCGATGTATCAGTACATGGGCAGGACCGGTCACGCCACACAGCTTGACCGTGACAACGATGATCTCGGGCTTGCCATGCACTCCGCCACCGTGCAGTTACAATATACATTCTGACAATATGCGACTTCACAATATCATATTATCCTTGACACTGGCGACATCTGTCGCTTCATGCGACGACGGTAAGATATATGATGACGCCTCCATGGGAATGGATGACAACGGTATTACATCGACCGTAAAATTTACCGGCGATGTCGAAGGAATCGATTCCTGGACAAGCGGATATTCGGTTGTCGTGGCGGGATTCAGCGACAGTGAATACGCCGAGGTGTCGCGTCCTGTGACAGGAGGGGATTTTGAAATTGACGGTATCACCGACGACATTTCAAGCATCGAGCTTTGTGTCGTCAACCGCCTGCGCAAGCGTGTCGCCACATTCGCTTCCGTCGAGCCTGTCAAGGGAAGTGACGGATACATACATTTCGATGTAGGGAGTGTGGATGCCGGGATGTTTGTCGCCGTTCAGAACGCCGTGTTCAACGCCGCCTGTGTGCAGTGTCACGGCGGCAGCAATCATTCGGCTGCGTCGCTCAACCTTACCGAGGCTGACAGTTACGACGCCCTGGTCAATGTGGCTTCGGTGAAGTCGCCCGACATGATGCGCGTGACTCCCGGCGATGCGTCGGCAAGTGTACTTTGGCGCGCTATCGCCACAGATATATCGGATGACTGGGCTTACCGTCACCATACGATTATTTCTAATAATACCTCAGCCGATCTTGTGAAAAACTGGATTGACGCAGGTGCTAAAAAATGATGACATCTTATGTTACTGGAAGAAGAAATAAAAAGGGAAATGACTACATATTATAATAATGGTGCATCAACTACCGTGTCGGCGTTTATGCGCGGGAGCGGAGTGGCGGAGTACCATGCGATAATCAAGTCGACCGCCGCCGGAGAGACTTTCGCCGCCCAACTGTCGACCGTCATCGCCGCTTACAATAACCTGCGCGAACGTCTCGGTGCCGGTGTGGTGCCGGTGTTCAAGCGCTATTTCCTGAGCGATGCCTCCAACCAGCAGTCGCAGCTGCCGCGTGAGGAAGAGTGCGCCGTTTCTATAGTGGAGCAGTCGCCGCTCGATGGCACGAAGCTGGCTCTCTGGGTGTATCTGCAGGAAGGAGTGGCTGTCAATAACCTGTACAACGGACTGTATTCAGTGACTCACGGAGATTATACTCATTTCTGGCAGGGGAGTGCCTGCACACCCGATGTGCAGTCGGAGGTTGCCACCCGTGCGTTGCTTTGCGACTACGCCCTGCGCCTTGAAGACGAGGGTTGCTCGATTGCCGACAACTGTGTGCGCACATGGTTTTTCGTGCACGATGTCGATGTGAACTATGCCGGGATGGTGAAGGGAAGAAACGAGATGTTCATGACCAACAACCTTACGTCCGACACCCATTTCATAGCAAGTACCGGCATCGGAGGTCGCCATGCCGACCCGCGCGTGACCGTGGAGATGGACACTTATGCTGTCAAAGGCATCGTGCCTGGTCAGATGAGGTATCTTTATGCGCCGGAATATCTGAATCCGACTTATGAATACGGTGTGGCGTTTGAGCGCGGCACGTATGTTGACTACGGCGACCGCCGCCATGTGTTTATCTCCGGTACGGCGAGCATCAACAATCGTGGTGAGGTGGTGCATAAGGGCGATGTTAAGGCACAGACCCGCAGGATGTGGGAAAATGTAGGCGCTCTTCTTGCCGAGGCTGAAGGTGGCTGGCATGATGTGTGTCACATGATTGTGTATCTTCGCGACATAGCCGATTATGCGGCTGTCAATGCGATGTATGAGGAGCGTTTTCCGGGTGTGCCGCGTGTGATTGTGCTTGCGCCGGTGTGTCGCCCCGAATGGTTGATTGAAATGGAATGTATGGCGGTTCGCCCCGTCGCCGGTAATGGTTATGCGGCTTTCTAAACCGGCTTGGCTGCTGCACATATCGCTGCTTGTGATTGTCGTCGGAGGGGTCATGACATGGCTCACCGGCGACCGCGGGCAGGTACGACTCGGGAAGGGTGAGGAGGTTTCGGCTTATCAGCTTGCCGACGGTTCAGTGAGGCAATTTCCGTTCCGGCTGTCGCTTGACAGTTTTACCGTGGCATATTATCCGGGAGGAGAAGTGCCGCGTGATTTCGTGAGTTATCTCCGTGTCGACGGAGAGCCGACCGAGGTGTCGGTCAATAACATCGCCTCGGTAAACGGCTATCGTCTTTGCCAGATGTCGTATGACAGCGAGGGCCATACCGTGCTCAGTGTCAATCATGACCCGCTTGGAATAGGGATTGTTTATACAGGATTTCTGCTCTTTGCCGTTGCGGGATTGTGGCTCATGCTGTCGCGGGTGTCGGGATTTCGTAAGGCGGTTAAACGTCTGTCGGCGGTGACAGTATTGATGCTTGCCGTCACAGGCGCGGCTTCGGCGGAGACTATCGCCGGTGTACCGCGTCAGCAAGCCGATTCGCTTTCCCGCAAGCAGGTGATGTACAATGGCAGGGTGATGACATTTAATTCGCTCGCGCGTGATTTCACGCTGAAAATCACCGGCGATACGCGCTATCGCGGTTTGTCGCCGGAGCAGTTTATGGCGTCATGGCTGCTTTATCCCGAGCAATGGCAGGGGGAGCGTGCAATTCTTGTGAAAGATAAGGCGTTGCGCGACTGTCTCGGGCTTGACGGACGGTATGCATCGCTCGACGACCTGTTTTCGGCTTCCGATTATTACCGTCTGCGCGATTTGTATGGTAAAGGCAATGCAGAGCTTGACCGCGCCATCGAGGAGCTTGACGAGAAAGTCGGTCTGATTATGGATTTGTTGGCGGGAAATCTGATTATGCGTCTTCCCGATAATGCCGATTCTATGTCCGCTGCCCGCGTGGAGGCGGAGATTATCTATAATAAAGTTCCTTTCTCCACGCTGATTTTCATACTGCTTTTTTGCGGCGCGGCAGTGGCTTTTGCCGGCTTGTTCCGTTTGCCGAAGTTTTCCGCTGTGGCGGTAGCATTACTTTGCATAGCGTTACTGCTGCAGCTGACCGCATATATACTTGAATGGTATATGGCGGGGCACATACCGCTTGCCAACACCGGTGAGACCATGGAATTTCTGTTGCTTGTGCTGTTGCCGTTGCTGCTGGCGTTTCACCGCACATCGGCGTTGCTTCTGCCTGTCGGGATGCTTTTTGCGGGTGCGGTGGCTCTTGTCGCGCATCTCATCGGTTCCAATCCGGTATTAACCCCGCTCATGCCGGTGCTTGCATCTCCATGGCTGAGCATACATGTGACGCTTGTCATGACGGCTTACGCGCTTTTCGGTTTCACCGTCACCTGCAGCGTGATTTCGTTTTTCTCGCCTTCGCGGCGTGAACGCCTGATGTGGCTTGACCGCGTGATGCTCTATCCGGCGCTATACCTTCTCGGACTTGGCATAATTACCGGTGCCGTATGGGCAAATGTGTCATGGGGGCGCTATTGGGCATGGGACCCGAAGGAGACTTGGGCGCTTGTCACCTTTATTATATACGCCGTGGCGATGCACCGCTCTATCAAGCCACTTAACCGCCCAACCGCCTTCCATGCCTACATGCTCTTTGCTTTCCTTGCCGTGCTGATGACCTATTTCGGTGTCAACGCCCTCTCCTCACTCCACGCCTATTCGTAGGAGTTGTCAGTCGTCAGATTTCAGTTTTCAGATGTTGGTGTTAAGGTTTTTAAGGTCGCTAAGGACTCCAAAGACTCTAAGGTCATGCACAATAGATTTGACCTTTTCCCCCGCAAAAGCGTTATAGTAGAAAAACAAACATTTACGACTATGACAGCAAACCGCATACATCCGATTGATGATGTACTTGTAGAACTTTATTTCGACGGAAAGAAAGTCGACACCTATGAAGGGTCAGGATTTCACACAGTAGAGCAGGCTATTCAAAATGCTTACGACGGCTCAGAGCGCGCAAACGTGAATATCGAGGACTACGTGTTCCGTGTGACAAACCTTGCCGACCACACCTCGGCGCGCTACCGCGTAAACGCCGGCGGCAACGTAAAAATCCTCCCCGAGGAGCAATAACGCTGCCTTTTGCGCCTCTGTAGCCATATATACGGCTGATTGTATAAGGGGCGAATGGGAGCTCAATGTCACTAACTTAAGTATTTTGCCCGGAATGGGCAAAATGTCGTTAACCACGGGTAGCCCCGAATGGGGTACCCGTGGAACGCATGTCCCGCCACACCACACAACCCTGAAATGGGTTGCATAAATATGTGCTAATCAGGCGGCTATGCAACCCGCTTCGGGGTAGAGTCTATGGAGAGAGGTGCTTGAGCCACGGGTATGCCTTCGGCATTACCCGCGGTTAACGGAATGAATCCCCTTGCGGGGATTTACGCCCCTTGAACCTTAAGTTAGTGACATTGGATGGAAGTCCGTCCGCGATACTCACTGGGGTTGCCCGCAGGGCATCATCTGTATGTAGCCGTGGGTTGAGCGCAGCGATACCCACGGAAAGCAAGTCCCAAAAGATGTTTCTGGAAGAATCATCTTATTAATACCCCGGCAGATTCAAAGGTAAATGCTGTTTAGAAAATTTTGCGCGATTTTTATTTTGCGGTTGATTTTCCGCATTATATAATCTTGATAAATTCAAGAATTTGGGGCGGCGAGGCATGAATTGCGATAAAAATGATTATCTTTGTATTTAAGAAATGATTCTGAAATATGACCGATATACAGCAATCCATGCGCGAAATCCTTGACTGTGAGAGCCGCGCGATATCCAATATCCCGGTGACTCCGGCTTATGACGCTGCCGTGGAACTGATTCTTGAGCATGTCCATCGGAAGGGTGGTAAGGTCGTGACTTCCGGAATGGGAAAGGCGGGACAGATTGCGATGAACATCGCAACGACATTCTGCTCTACGGGCACACCTGCCGTCAACC
>X378_Fat_Sand_Rat__coassemble_207_pt1 | contig 12247 bp, 13 predicted proteins | sample X378_Fat_Sand_Rat__metabat2_high_PE_001 | metagenome-assembled genome bin X378_Fat_Sand_Rat | reverse complement strand
GAGTAATATGTGTCAGTTCTTTTGGGCAACGTCGCAGAAATCGGAGGCATAGGAGAGTCAAGATAATCTTTATAATATTGGAAAGAATATCCGATTCCCGGATGCTGCTCTGTCAACATACCAACTTTCGTATCATTGAAATATACCTCAAGCTGTTTCATACAGTCTTCCTTATACGATATTCAATCTCAATGCCAAGAACATCAAGAATCTTCTTCACGGTGCTAAGTGCAGGATTACCGTTGCCACGCTCAATATCCTTGATTGTAGCAAGACCCACTTGCGACATTTCAGCAAGATCCTGTTGGGTGAGGGAAAGCGTTTCCCTACGCTGTTTCATTATATCCATCAGTTCCATAGTCTGACATAATAAACTTTTCTACAAAAATATGAAGATTTACCGTGATTACCAAATAAAAGTATAATAAATCATACTTTTGGTAGCTCCCACTCTCATTAGCTTTGATATTGACTGAATGAAGTATAATATAGTAGACTTTTGGGCGCTTTTGATAATCTATTTGGTGGATTTGTGAAAAATGACTTACTATGTGATTTGCAGACTCCTCGTTATTCATTACTTATATCCGACAGATTGATATTAATGCTGTGAACACCTATGAACTTTAATGTAATTTCAATTTCGCCATCAATACTCAATGATACTTACTCATTTTATACACATGGTTTAAATTTAACTTTAGACAAGGCAGTGCATAATCCTGAATAGTCGAGGCTATGCAATGGCTCTTTGCCTCTGGCAAAACTACAAAAGTTGACTTTTTTATCCCATGAAACGGAAACGAAATTTGTCGGCGGCTGGCATTTGAGCAGGCATGATGGACTCTGAAAAGGTCTTTGCCCGCTGACTTCGGAGAGTTGACGGGACGTTGGCGTTTTGGAGAATCTTTGAGGTATTAATATTATCTGTTCTGGTGTGATATAATGAATCGCCTTACTGTAAACATTGTGCGCATTGGTGATTTTGTCGCAAGAAACAAGCAAATTGATGCCTGGTTTGATACCTATGTCTCTAAGACAGCCGAGACGATGTAGTACACGCTCAACTTCATCTTTGTCTTCGGGATGATGAATTGTAAGGTGAATTTTATCGGGTTTTGAAACAATCAGTTTTTGCCATACCTCTTCATTTTCCAATGGCAAGCCATTAGATGTGACTGAGAGATAACAAAGTGGATAAAGCGCCTCGATGATTTGAAATATGCCGTCATATTCAAATGGCTCTCCACCTCCGAGCGACACAGCTTTGACCCCATTGGCAACACAGTCTCTCAGAAAATCGATAGCTTCTTCTACGTTCCATGCTGTATTGCCAGCGGGATTGCTGTGGTTATAACAGAATGAGCAACCTTTGCTACAATAATTGCTTAAATCTATCGATAGCATTTCAATCATAGTTCGAGTGTTTGAAGATAGGCGGGTTACCATTCTGGTTCGGCGACCTTGTCTTGTCGTTTCAAAGCGTCAACTTCTTGCTCAGTGTACGCCATTTTGAAAATCTTACCGCGATAAGGTAATTGGGCAAGCGCAAAGATGTGGCTGAGATTCTCTTTTATAGAAGATGCTTCAAAAATCGGATAAGTTATATTGTCTATCAGTACTTCATTGTTATTGATAGGAAATACAGATGAGAACACCGGTAATGCCTCATTATCAATAATTATTATTTGTGGCTTTATAGTTTCCACTACCCATTCAAACCAATTGCGAGAAGAAGATAGCAGAGCAGTAAGAGCTTCGACAGTCAACTGTTTATTCGCCAAGTCGATATCCATCCAACATCCGTGGTTCCTATATGGGAATTTGGGAATATAACTGAAGGCCGCAATTTTATCTTTGATTTCTTTAGGCAAGCCAAGTCGATATAGAGCATCATCTTTTCTTGTTGGAGCAATAACATAAAGGATTGTCGGTGTCAGTGAGTTGATAATCCTGGTGGTGTCTGCACACCCATGGTCACATTTTTTACAGCTGTAATGTTCGCTATCCGGACAATATCTATAGAAATCAAAAAGGAAAGGTCGGGTAAGACAATACTTTTTAGTATTACTATCTATTGGTAATAGAGAATATCCCGCATTATCAATTAATAATTTAGGTCCTTCGGTATCGCACACAAACCATTGAGCAATCTGCATATCTTCCGCATTATTGAATCTTACAGGAACATGGAGCAAGCGTTTGTGATATTTTTCATCTATCTGTGTTATTTTTACCGGATTTGAGGGAATATTCATGCGGTGTTGAGGATCCGATGTCCAATATGACTGACAATAAATATAGTATGGCGAGTTGTAGAAGTCGTTGGTAAACTCGACAGATTTTGTATCTTCGTTGTATTCAGAATCTACGTTTAACTCAGGCATCTGATAGATTGCTTTTATCATATTTGCCTTAATCATTTTGTCAAGAGTGGAGCCTTCGATGATATTGTTGTTTTTAGAACTTATGCAGCGGCACACTTCGACAGAGAATAGGTTCATTTCGTGTGACACACATCCATTGTTGGTGATATCTTTGTTTTTACAAAGTGCAAGGAATTCCAGGGTACATTCTTCTGCAATAGCCAGACAGACGTCATACCATTGTTCAACGTCTTTAGGGTTTTGGGGTTGTCCAAGTAGTTCAAGAATCTGTGACACGTTCAGATGGATGCCTTTACAAGTTCCATTATTAGAAAATCCCTGTCCAAAAACCAGATCTGATAAACTTAAATCAAGCGGGACGTGATTAAACTCCGGCACGGGACCGTTATCTTCAAACTCCATTAGACCGACATTGCCGTCGGCATCTACCATGTACCATGCTGTAGACATGGAGTGGGTGGCTGGGTATTCTTTGTCTGTTATCATATTATCAATCGGGATGGATGGCGGTTTTGATGATGCCGTCGGTGCGGTTGGCGAAGAGGGTGTAGGCGTCTTGGATGCGGCTGAGAGGGTAGCGGTGTGTTATCAGATGTGTGGTATCAATCTTGCCGTCGGAGATCAGTTGCATGATCTTTTCGCAGTCGCACGCATCGACGCCACCGGTCTTGAATGTCAGGTTCTTGCCATACATCCACGGCAGAGGCAGTATCTGTTCCTTCTCGTAGAGGGCGACAATCGTGACGATGGCATTTGGACGGGCGCAACGCCACGCGAGTTCAAAAGTATCTTCGCCTCCGGCAACCTCTATCACGCGGTCGGCACCACGACCCTCTGTCAATGAGTCAAGCGCTTCACGACATTTTGCTGGTACTACTACATCAACATTAGGATAATGCTGGCGTACAAATTCTCGGCGACTTTCATCAGCCTCGCAAACGACAATCTGTCGAGGGTTATACAGCTGAACACATTCCAGTGTGCATAATCCCGTCGGTCCGGCTCCGATGATAAGTACAGTGTCTTCCTCGGAAATTTCAGAAATTTTTGCCGCCCAATACCCGGTGGCGAGAATGTCGCCGACAAACAGTGCCTGCTCGTCGCTCACGTTCTCGGGAATCGGAGTCAAACCATTGTCGGCATACGGCACCCGGACATATTCCGCCTGACCGCCGTCAATGCGGCATCCCAACATCCAGCCTCCGGAGGTGCAGTTGTTCACGTATCCCCGCCGGCAATAGAAGCACTTGCCGCAGAATGTTTCAACATTCACGGCAACTCTGTCGCCCGGCTTGACCTTGGAAACTTCCGAACCGATAGCCTCAACGACGCCCACCAACTCATGCCCCACAGTGATGCCGACCTCTGCCTGAGGCACAGCCCCATGCAAAATATGAAGGTCCGACGAGCAGATGCTCGAAAGAGTAACCCTCACCACGGCATCCTTCGAGTCCAAAACTTCCGGCTTCGGTTTCTCAATCAGCTCAAACCGTCCCGGCGCAGTATATGTCAATGCTTTCATCTCAAATTATTTTGTTGTTGGAAATTTATTACCCAAGTCGCATTATTCTTGGTACCTTCTCTGGTCAATATGACCTTGTCTACTCGGTCAATGGGTCGCCTCGATAGTCGCCTTAGCCTGTGCAAGCAGAAACTCCAACGGTTTCAACCGGTCAACATACTGCAAACCGATAGCCATCGACCAGTTACGCGCACGCTCCTCCACTCCCGGTTTCCCGGAAGCAAGATACTGCTCAAGCTCCTTATATCTGTCTTCGTTTGCCATGTTTTTTAAGATTGAGGTACCACCTCTTCCTTCGGGATTGAAGTTATCAAAAATCCAAGCAATAATTATACATTAAGATTCTACTTTAATGGTATCTTATCGAAATGAGCATCTCTCAATAGTTCCGATAATTTAATTGCACGAGGCTTCTGCCCCCATTTCTTATCAATGTCCCAGCTGTAATGATTATACTCCTCCTCAATATTGCTATCAAGGGAGTAAACCAAGTAGATTCGTGATAAAACATCTTTGGGAGAACTGTTATCCTTAGGATAATCTTTTGCAATAAGTCCGGCATAGGTGAACACCTTTGGCACGGATCCCTTGATTTTGATGAGCCCTTGACAGGACTTATCATCATGAAGCAGAAGATATTTTGCGTTTATAATATCATCAGACAATGCCATAGAACCTCTGCGACTGCCGGCTCTCATGTTGTATAACATTTTGGACAATATCCATTCAAGATGTTTGGGACTTTTTACATAAGCGATAATTACAGACACATCATCAGGACGAAAATCACGGTTATGTTCGTCAAGTTCTGGCAGACGACGTCTGGTCGTATAGGGATTCGGTTCCCGTAATATATCATATTGGAAGAACGATAGCTTCTCTCGCTCTGATGTGCGGTCAAGCATATGTGCTTTAACCTCTCGGATGAAGCTCTTGAGGTATTCTGAGTCCTCCTCCCATTTGCCCGGGCGTACATGAAATGCACCTAACCCAGGAAGTACTTCATGGAAACCTTTGATTGTCCGATTTTCGGTACCAGGATAAAGAATGTACGCGCCGCTGGTTCTTCTAATGGCATCCTTATAGGCATGCATCTTGAGCAAATCAGCACGCTTATAACATCCTCGCTCTTGTTCGATTTTCTCCTGCGAGAGTACATCTGTTTCATTGCTGGTTGTTGATGCAGGGTTCAGTTGTTTTGAATCAAGAAGTACTTGATTAAGGCGATACTTGGCATCAAAATGAATGTGAGTGATTAGGTCAAGCCTTTCAGCCTTGTTTTCCTCAATCTCTCCTGGCCATATAGATAACGTATAGTCGGGACGCATATCCATAGTCCAACTTCCAGCTTTATGTATTTGGTCGTTATCATCCGAGATGTGGCCAAATGTACGGTTATAATAGAAAGCTACGTTTAGTTTGCGAATTTCGGAATTACTGATGCCTCTCAATACTGTCATTCTGCCTTGACATAAATTGAGATTGATCCCGTTAATGTCTGAGGTTACAAGTTTCTCTTTACTCCGGGCGTCAATATTGAAGAAACAGCTGATAAGATCCTTTAATTTTAGGAAGAGCCAGTACTCATATAGAGTGGCGACATTCTTCTTGCCAGCTTCATAGACATCATCGCCACCACTCCAGTTCAATTTAGCCGCGAGGTCGAAAAGTAGCCATTTTTGGAACACTTCCCTATATCCCTCTTTTCGCTGGAGAACCGGGCTGTTTAATGTCAGATGTGTTGGGTCTGATACGAGTCTGAAGAACTGAGAATCAAGATAGTTGTTAATTCGCTCACGAGTCGCAGAAACTTCATCTTTGAGACGGTCTGAGGCATTGTTCATACCATAAAGGTCTGAACAAAACATTTCAAACTGCCTGAGTGCAAACTTTACAAACTGATTGGCTGCATTATCTGTGCTATCTACGTGTGTATTTATTTGCAATCGTCTCGGCAAAGATGTGAGGCTATATGGATTATCATCATGAAACTCTGATTTACATAAATCTTCACTACAACTCCAAGGGATACGGTCGGATGCTGAAGCTAGTTCACGCATATTCTTGCGAGTCATTTTGCGAATCCCAGTAATGGTTCTGTAAGCGGTGGCCTCCGACCATTTTCGAACCGGAGCAGACACGATTTTATGCATGGCGTCGTTAAAAGAATCGCTCTCAATTATGCCTCTGACAAAACAAAAACGTTGGTAAAGTGTCTGAGATGAAATTTTTTCATCTGTTTCGAGCAACTGAGTAATCGGTGCGCCTTGTTGAAGTACAAGATCGGCGTATGTTTCAGCTATGTCCGACAGCATCTCTCGGTAGTCAGAAACGTAATCAGTCTTAACCGATCGGATTTCAAGTTTGATTGTAGCGACAATTTCATCTGAACCTTGAGATCGCACTTTGCAATTATATATACCAACGTAAATCCCGGTATTTATCGTCCCAGAATTATTCTGTCCAGACAGCTTTGAATAGCTTATAAGTTCATCCTCTTGAGCAATTTGGAAAGAACTGCCGGACAAAGAGTCAAATTGATACTGATACGTGTTGCCTTCTACGAGCTGAAATTGCTGTAATCCATTACTGATATCCGCGCTGTCGGCCTCATAAAGTTTACCCTTGGACACAGGAACAATATGCAGCGTCGTTTTTCCGTACGGCGTTGCAACAGGGATGTTTAGTTGTGACCTTTCTTGAGCCATGGTAACAGTTTAGGCTTCGGCAAATGAGGCGAACCCGTTTGCTTCAGCAGCCTTATGCATTCTTAGAACTTTTTCGGCAGTTAAAGGGAAGCGAGCGGTATTGTCTGTTTCAAAAACATTGGTTTCTCGGTCAAGCTCTTCTTCAAAGCAAGCGCTCCAAAGTGCGTGCAAAACATCATTCAACTTTTTTCTTGATCCGTGTAGTTTTGGCAAGAGTTTCTGAACTATAGTACAGTCGAGTATATCATTTTCACTCATGGGATAGTCTGTGTCATCATGCTTCTGCGCATGACTAATGAAACGATAAATCTCTGTTGCCGTGCGATAGCCAAATTCAGCATTGACTTTTTTCAGTATTTCAAAGAACTTACCAAGCTGATCTTGAGCGAGCTCTGATTTACCGAGTTCGTTCTGTCTGGATAGTTCTACAAAGTCTTCTGCCATATCAATAGCCTTTCCCTTCACTTTGTCGCGGTAAACCGGGTTCATCGCTCTGAGAAATTCTGCCATCTCATTTGATGAGATTTTGAACTCGATGACGTTGGCTCGGTCAAGAACTTTCGGCGAGAACATATATGTGGTCTCGTCAACATTGATAGTTCCAATAATGAAAACATTATTCGGCAGCATAACAGATGCTGGTACGCCTTTATCCGTTTCATCCCATAACGGAATTGAACGATGACTTTCCATTGCAGAGAGGAAGTCAGAGAAATACCTCTCTACATAACTCATGTTCATCTCATCAAGGATGAGGAAGAAAGGCTTGTTCTTGTTCTTTGGCTTGTTCGCTTCGATAAGCAAATCAAGTACGCCCGTTTCAGGCTTAATATATTCCCCTTTCTTTAATGCATCGGGAAATCCAAGAAGAGGCTCGCGGTTAGTCCAGTCTGCACCTACTGCCACAACCCTAAGCTGGCTATCATCATTTATGAAGGCTTCAGCAAAAGCAATGGCTAACTGTGTTTTGCCAGAACCTGCAAGACCACTGAGTATCAAGAAGCGCTTGGATAACAGAGAGAATGCGACACGCTTAATGAGTTGAGAAGTGTACAATAAGCCGGTCTCTTTAATATATTCAATGATTTTCTTTATAGAGAAATTGGATTGAGCATCGGTCTCTGCTTCAATTCCATCTGTCTCTTTCTTTTCTGATCTTGATGACGATGTAATCGTTGTAATAGGTGTATAAGAATCTATCGTCATGCTCTCAATGAATTGAATATACTTTTCTAATGCGGAAGAATAACCGTTGTGGTATTTTTTTGTTAAACTCGGTTTTAAGGCATGCTTCCTTTATTGACCTTAGTAAGGGAAGTTCAACACAATCGTAAATGTTTGATATGCCAAATTCAGAGCGAGCAAAGTCAACGAATTCCCCTCTCTGTATATAGTTCAGATAGTTCGTCTTTGTTCGTTCTTTTACACCATCTCTGAGAAAGTTCTCAAAAAATGTCTTCTTATTAGAAGTATCAGAACTTTGATATGAATCTAATGTTGACATTTCTCGAATCATTTAAAGTTTCATGTGATTCTCAATTCGCTCAAGTTTATCATTAATATAATATATCTGAGAATAGGAAGCGTTAATTCGATAAGTTCCTGCAAACTGAGGCATAATTTCATTGACAAACACAGACCTAAATCCAGCCTGCTCAAGACCCAATGACAGGTCTCCGCCACCAGCAAATAAATCAATGAAGTCAAATTGTCTCCTCATTGGCTATATAATGAAGAAATTCCGAGTAGGGCTGGCAGGCGACCGGACCTTTATGCGGCTACAGGAAAGTTCCGTAATTTATTGTATAAGAAATGTTTCTTACATGAGGGGTCTTTGTCAGCGCGAGCGCATAGGGTATAGCAAAGTTACGAAAAAATTTCGAGACTTTTGCCATCGTGACAAAGTTAATGGTCGGTGTGGGCAAAATTTCTGTACATCACAGTTAATAATCTTTATCATCGCCATAAGTAAGCTCGGATTCAGGCTCGGCGACTAAGGCAGATTCGCTCATATCGGCGTCGAGAGAGTAAGGTTGAGTTGGGTTGACAATGCGTTCATAGCGACTCGCGAGATAATTATATCTTCCATAAACAGCCCTAATTTTGCATCCCCATACTCGGATGGCGTGCCAGCCGATAGCTTTCAGTTCAGTCTCGCAGCGGGCATCTCTGGCAATGTTGCGCTCAATCTTCTCCTTCAAGAACTCGACATTGGGCTTTGGCAACCGGAAATACTTGCATCCCTCATGACCATGCCGAAAACAACTGTCAACGAAAATGACGGTCTTATACTTCGGCAGAACAATATCCGGATTGCCCGGCAATTTTCTGACTTGTACACGGAACCGCAGGCCTCGTGAGAAAATATCCTTCCGCACTATCATCTCCGGCTTCGTATCTTTCCATTTGATAGCCGCCATATTCCGGCTACGCTGTTCGGGTGTCTTAATATCAGTCACTTTTATTTTCTTGTTCTGAGCCATTCCGATTCATCCAACCCAACCCGATATACCTGTGCACAATAAGTATTAATAATTCTTTGCGCATGTAAATCTTTTAAATCCACAATCCATCGAAATACCTCTATATTATCCGTGTCATCGGCATCATTATTGTTGGCGATAAAGACATAGTCCTTATTCTCGTTAATTTGCGCACAGATGCATCCATTGGTAGCCTTAAAAGGAAAGACTTTTATATTGTATGAAGTGTAATCAACAGAAAGAATCTTGCCATCATCTGTCAGTACGGAATGTGCTCCGCCTTTCTCTATCAATGGCAAGAAAATGAAATTGCGTGTCCCTTCTTTTATTCTTACAGAGTCGCAGCGCTGCTGTACACAAACATAATATTTTTTTGAATTCAGCGACATAACGATAGTGCCTAATGATAGAACTGGAGGTATTGATGATGGTTTAAAATAGTTTTTGTGATGCGTAAGTTTTGCGAATTCAATATTGGCATTTTCATGGTCACTTTCTGGCACAGTATATAATCGTGTCGCATACTTTTCCAGACTCTTCCCACTAAAGCCGGCGTTCCCAACTAATGTTTTTCTTTCCTCTATTGTCGTGGTTGGATCTACTAGTTTTAGAAGTATGTCTTTTGACAATATTTTATCATTTTCTAATATTGGTTCTTTGACACATTCTTCAATCCATGCATGAACTAAATCTTGGTAATCTCTATTCTTCGTGTTGGCAAGATCAATCAAAGCATCACCAAATACCCTAGTTAGCATCAACTTTGCGTCGCTTTGATTCTCTTGCATAATTCGATGCCCCATATAAGCTGAATCAAGATTTCTGGATAACTTTGACAGGATTAGAGATGTATTCTCCCTCATTGTTGCAAGTGTATCAAGGACAAAGTTGGGGATTAAACCATATACCTCCTGAGTGAATTTTTCTAAAACAAATTCAGGAAGCATATCGTATGATAGAACATAGGGCTTAAACCTGGGGAGATGCTTAAAACGTCCGTGCGTCATGTCATCTTTTGCCCTAACGAAAATAGCTGTATTTCGAAGATGGATTTCACACTCTCCCTTAGATGCTCCTTCGATGTCACTGATAGTCTGAAATATAGAATTATTGATTTCATCTAAGTTAACGTCACCAGTATATACAATGATTAATTTATATTTTTGACAATCAGTACATAATGCCCTAATCACTTTAAGAGTATCTGAGCCATGAATTTCCTCGTCAGGGGCATCAGCTTCTAGATCTAAGTCTTTACTCGTTTGCTGTTGGAAAATTAGCGTCCAATCAAGTACAATTACATCTGCTTTCATCAGCAGTTGCGTGTAATTTAAGAACTCATCTGAATTTTTAGGCGCAATTATAGTACATAGCTTCCCTTTAGAGGCAAAACATTTAGTGACCTCCATTGGATTAAAGGCTTGTGGTGAATCGTTTTCGCTCTTATCTGCCATATCATCTATAAATATGACATTTTGGAGGAATCTATCAGCAATTTCTTTTGAAGCTATAAGGAAACTATTATTCATGGCAATCTTTTGAAATTTTAAAAGTTACTGTGGAATCTTTTCTTGGACTATCAAGAAAAAGGTGATAATCTTCAGCTTCAAGGACTTCTCTACTTACACTTAATCCCAGCCCTCTTCCAGATGGTTTTCTTGAAAATCTAAGTTCGAAAATTCGTTCCTTGTCCTGAGGTTGAACACAAGGTCCATTATTTGAAATGTATACTCCTGATTCATCTGCATGGAGTCTGATAATCTTCTCTTTGTTATCAGACTGCTTTAGCCAATAGATGGCATTATCAATAATATTTACGAATACGGGATAGAATGTTGATCTAAATCCGTATATAGACCCTTGAGCAAACCCATTAGTATGCTTAAGTTGGATGCCGTGTCTCTCGAATCGGGATTTAAATAAATCCAATATAAATGATTTTATATCTAGAAGAGGTATATCCTCTCTAATTCGATTCAATCTCCTGTTTAATGGAGTAAACAGATTTAGATAACCATCAAGGTGTTCAAAGTTAACTTTTAAATTTTTATATGTAGTTTCCAGCTTAATATCAACATCGGACCATGCCTTTAGATCCTTTAGGCTTCGTCGGATAGCGCTTACGGTACTGTTAAACTCATGGTGTAGTATTCCTACTGCTAATCCTAATTGACTTAGTTCCACATCCGATTGAAGACGATTTCTTAAATCATCTAGTTCTTCAGCCATAGCATCAGAAATTTGGTCTGGAGTAATTATATTTCCTTCTTCGTCTTTTTCTATATAGAAACTTTCGAATTGTCTAATAATTCTATCCATTACCATAGTATTACGTTGGCTGACACTATCAATTTCTGCCTCCATTCTAGTTCGTTCAGTAACCAGATCGAAATTGTCGCTATGTGCCGTTGTTAGATGTACGAACTGAGACTTGACTTCTCGAATCTGCGCATCAAGATCCAGCATAAGTTGTGCCGTCAATTCTCTTACTTTCTTCGCCATCGAAGATGCAAGATCATTAGTTTCTTCTTTCTTATGCCGATTGAAAGATATTGCCTCTGATGAAATTAAATCAACAGCTTGTTCCAGCCGTTTCCTTTTGCTTATAACAATGTCTAACTGTTGTGTATATAAATCAATTAGTTCATCAATTTCTTTAAAAGCTGTCAAGAATATTGTATCTCGAAGGATCTTGTATTCATCAAGGTATGCGTCAAAATCTGTCCTTAGGGCTTTTGTTAAAGAGAATCCTTTGGGACTTGGCACGGAAATTTTCTTCCGATATTCATTTATAGATTTTCTTACTTCAGTTTCTGCGTTTATCATTCTTTGAGCTGCGATATCTGGATCTGGGATGTGAATTACCTGCTCCAGTTCAGACGTGAAGTCATTGATAATATCTCTCAGCTTGTTTTTGAATGTGCCTGCGGTTAAATCTTCAAAGAACTTCTTAAGCGCCTTTGTGAATTTCTCCTTTTTGGATTTAGCCAGCTTGTCCCTCCGTTCTAGTGCTTTGTAATATGAGTTTAATTCTTCTTTCTTTGAGCTCCAATATTCTGATTGTGCAGTGGATCCTTTCTCATTGAAAAAATCAGCGGCCAATTGAACAAAGAAGTTTTTCAAAATTGATTGTAGTTGACGATACGC
>X378_Fat_Sand_Rat__coassemble_206_pt1 | contig 12253 bp, 6 predicted proteins | sample X378_Fat_Sand_Rat__metabat2_high_PE_001 | metagenome-assembled genome bin X378_Fat_Sand_Rat | reverse complement strand
GGGCTCTAATGGCTCTAACGACTTTAAGGTCGTTAGGGAAGCGTGTCGGTGATAGCAGAACGGGAGGTATAGAAAGCAGCGGCAGTCGGGAGAGACCCGGCCGCCGCTGTTGCGTGCCTGCCGCGTGACCAACACGAGACAGACACTGGAAAAGTGATATTTATAAGTACCTAATCTAATTCAACTAACTATCTTCAGTTTTATTATATTCAGTTTTCAGTTTTCAGTTGTCAGAGTGGCGGGCGAACTTCCATTCGCCCCTACAGCTGACGCGGTTGTTTTGTTTAGTTGTCAGTTTTCAGAGGAGGGAGGGTTGCATCGCGTAGCTGTAGGGGCTTGTGGGAGCAAGCCCGCGTCCCCGGGATGGTGACCCTTTGCATGTGGGGGGGCGAACTTCCATTCGCCCCTACAGCTGACGTGGTTGTTTTGTTTTAGTATTTAACATTGTTGACCCATATATGGTTAGTTATGAGATTATTTGATTTATCTTTTTTACACTCTACATTTTTGTTTTGGAGGGTGGAGACGTCCCAGCCTTGAGCCCAGGTATCGTCGTCGTGTAGACCATCGATGCCGTTTTTGCTGATGGTGGTAATCTTGCCGCTTGCATCGACATAGTTGAAGATTACTTTCAGGTTGGCAGCGGAGTAGATTGTTGACTCATACACGAAGTTAAAAAATTGCTGGTCGGCGGTGTCGGAGTTGCCGATGGCGTGACCCGGCCATGAGGTCGTATAGTTCTTGTCTTTTGTGTCACCTGTGTAGAGAAATACGTGGGTCGCCCCCTTGACGTTGAAGGAGATGACGTTGTAGTTGGCATTGTCGGTTACATCGTTGATGGGGCGCACCGACATCCCGAATGTCTGGACATTGCCGTTGATATAGGATGTCACTTCTCCTGTTATCTGGAGCGATTTGAGCCAGCGCCCTATCTCGTCTTTCTCGGTTCCGGCTGCCTCGGTCTGGCTCCAGTAGTAGCCTGCGTTTGCGTCGCCGGTCATGCTGCCGTTTTCCATATACCGCGACTTGGGGAAATATATAGTCTCTTTCTCAGTCACGCCGTTGCGCTCCACATCAAGCGTAGTCTTGTACTCGGCGCGGAAATATGATGCCGATGCCTGTGCCTGCGCGGTTGTGAATTTATTGGAATTGCGGATGGCATCCCACATGCGCTGCTGCGGCACACGGTAGCCGGGAGGACACACGTCGTCGTACATCTGCGGTCCTGTAAAATTATCACCTTGGTATGCCACCTCATAATATCCGCCCGCCGACTTTTCACCCGGACCGAACGGCCATTCTGAAGAGCTTATGTGGTTGCTTCCGTCGGCGGTCTGGATATACATGCCGGCGGCTTTCGCGCCAAGGTTGCGGTCAAGAATATATCGGGTGCGTGTGCCTGTGGCTCCGTCTACGGGCAGTACCTCGTAATAGTAATAGCCTGTCTCGTGGCTGTCTTTGCGATGATTGCCGGTATCGTAATGGAAAAATCCTGTGTGGTAGAGGTCAAACACATATTTCGGGGCTATTTTGGGCGCCTCTCTTTGTGAGATGGGTTCGATTGAGAGAATCAGCGAGCCGATATAGTAGTTATAGTCGTTTTCTTCCGAGCCATCGCTGCCGTCATTTCCGACAGCATTGCCATCACGGGTCAGCGTGAAAGCATAATAACCATATTTATCATCTTCTCGATTAAATTTGATATAGCCGTTATAGTTGTCGCTGAGCGATGGCGTGATTGTGTATTTTGATGTCTCGAGCCTGGTAACGACATAGTAGGTGTATGACCATCTTGCTTGAGTCTTTCCCCCGGTGGTGACATCCTTTTTGCCATACATCACCGGGAAATGGAAGCCGGCATTGCGCACCTTGCCTCCCATGTCGTCGGGCTGCGCGCCGAAGAGTTGGGGTGTCGCGGTCTCTCCGATTGACGATGATGTTTCAGAAGCAGATTTACCTTTTCCTGAGAGGAATGTCCAGTAGTCGGTGATTACCTTATTGCCTGTACCGTCGGTGGGGGCTATGGTAAGCGTTGTGGTTGAGCATATTTCTGTACCGTCAAAGGCGCGCACCCATTCTACTGCGGTCTTGCGTTCGAGTCCCTGCCAGGTGACGGTGATTGCACCCTCAAGTGTGCCGAGTCCCAGCTCGGTAGCGTCCTCGGTGAATGTGACGGTGTATTCTACGACTTTGCCGCCATTGTCATCCGGTTGTGGCGTGCCTGTCGCGCTGATTGTAATCCAGTTTACATCAGATTTAATCGTGGGTACAGTATTCATCTCTTCGGCAATATCGGAGTAATATTTCACTGTGAGGGTAGCGGTGTTGCTTTCCCCTTTGGTAATACTGTCGGTCACTCCAAGCTCGCGGATGCCGTCAAACGCCATGTCAAGCACCGTTGGCGTATGATCCTTGATTTCGACCTCTATGTCGGAGGGATGACGCGCGGCTTCATCAGCCGTGGGATAGCCCTGATTGTTGACCGACTTGATACGTACCTCATACCAGTGGTTAGGGTTGATGTCGAGTCGATTGCCGGTGTCACTGTCCTTCAGGTCTATGCGGTAATATGCGTCTATGCCCTTATATTTGCCGCCTACGACAAGGCAGGTGTTGTTGCCGCTTTCAGAGCTTTTGCAAGGGTAGGTGTAGAGGAGGAAATCGTCGGGGAATTTCTTACTGCCGGTAGTGGGTTCTGCGTACAGGTCTTTTTCCGCTCCGGCGATGACATATCCGGCGGTCGCGCCGTTGTAGAGGGCGGCGCTTTTAAGGGTGAAGCTGCTTGCTCCGGTGGCGGGCGAGCTTCCACTCGCCCCTACATCATCTAACTTGATGGTGAACTTTGCTGCCGTGCGGTAAAGGGTCACCTTATTGGTGAGGAGCGATGCAGAGGTGAGTTTGCTCTTTGTTTTGCCCGACATTACAAAGCTGCCTGTGGTGTAGGTGACTTTTTTAAGTTTATCGGTAGTTGATATGTCGGATGTTTCAAGGATTGCGCCCGCATTGGCGATGATATAGATGTTTGCATCGTCAGCGGTGTGGGCTTTTGCGTCATCGTTTAGCTTCACGGTGATTTTTGTGGTTGAGTTGTCGCCTGTCGGAGTAGTGAAGTCGGTGATATTGAGTGCCGATTGGAGCAGGTGTGTGCCGTCAGCGTTGTAAATCAGCACTGACAGGTCGTTGATTGCGCGTTCGTCGGCTTCATCTTCCTTGGTTTCATCGGAGCGGCTCACTACCTTCTCCGGCTCCGGAATGGAGATGGAGAAGGTGATGGTGTCGTCATCGCCCATAGGCTCGACCGTGTATTTCTCGTCATCGCTGCAAGCCGCCAGCAAGAGAATTGAAAATATATATATTAGACGTTTAGTTATATTCATAATAATAGTCATAGGAACTGTCACCACTATTGTTTTTTAAGAAATTCTTATCTCTTTGATCTCCTGTACTATTGCTAGGATTAGAACTCTGATAAATAATGAACGAATACTTATCTGAGTACCAATTTTGTTGCGAGGAGAATTGGAAATATCGATATGCTGTACCATTTCTTTGTTCCGTTCCCGAATAATTTTGTGGCTCCTTGTTCCAATCAGGAGCACTTGGATTCCCTACGTCTGTGCCATTGATGGTTGCCCATACGTGACATCTGTCCCAAATCATATCTTTCCAATATATACGGTATGTATATGTCGGAATATTTGGGTCAAGATTTGTATTGTTTATCCAGTAATGTCTCGGATTATCATTGCCGAAATCTGAAATGTTAATGGTTTGGGGCTTACTCCGTCGTGACGCATTATTGCCATCAATGAGAGTGACATTAATACTTTTCACATTTTCGTTTAGTACAAAATCGTACCTGAATTTGTCGGTGTCCGCATAAGTGTGGGCTTGTCCGTTTTCCGAAGTACTTCCGACATATTGACCGGTATTTGCATCCTGAATGGATATTTTCCATAAATTGTTGGCTTTACCCCATTCGAGACGGAACTTGGTCAACTTTCCGGGTTTTGTTGGTGAGAACTGGGTCGCGCCACCGGCGAGGTCAAACCATCCCTCGCGGCTGGGATAGTCGAACAAGGGGATACCCGGTTGCGATTTGCTGTTTTCATCCAATGTCGGGTAACGTCTCCCGTTGTCGGTATGCCCGTCGTTAAACATTATCAGGGCTTTACCCGGTGTGGCAACTCCGGTGAGCTTGAAGGTCCACCAATCGTCGCCGTCATCGTGCATTAGAATGCCGGGCCATAGTCTTGCATAGTTGCTATTTTTGCAGTCATCGCATTTCCCGGAAGGTATTTTGTTACGATGCTGTTCGCAGAAATCTAAAGTGTTATAATAGCGATTGGTGAAGCCATCTTTGTTAGGATTCCACCCACTATTGTCATCGAAGACGAAAAATCCCAATGTGGAGACTCCACAATCACCTTCTGCTTTTGGATTATTGGTTGTGCCATCCCATCCTTTAAATGCAATTTTTCCTGTGAAAGAATATTCAAGTGCCGAATAATAGTCGTTTAGGGTACCATCATCGTTGTAAACTCGGTATCCTACAGTTTTCCCTACATATTCGTCACCACGGGTTTGTGGTATCTGGAGGCATTGGTAAACATAGATATGTGGTGCATTCCACGTGGAAGGCACACGAAGATGGATTATATAGTCGAGGATGTTGGGCTTGACGGTGATGTTTACTGTTTTGGGTTTGGCATCATCGGAAGTCGGGGTCGCGGTGTAGGTGAGTTGAAATTTTTGCTCAGAGGTCCATATCCCGTTGTTGAAGCCGGTTATCTTGAGGGTGTTGGTGCGGGTTGACGTGTTATTGTATGTTACAGTTCCGTCAGTTGTGATATCTTCAACGGTGATGGGGAAATTACTCCAATCTCCTCCCGTCTGGGTGATGGTGACCTTGGGGAGGTTGGTGATGAACTCGATGGGGATTTCTGCATCATAGTCGCCTGAGGCGATATATTCGGCTATGTTTATCTCGATTTCGGTCGGGCTTACGTTAAGGAACGGCGTCAGTTTGACGGGTGTCACCAATATGCGTTTGCGCAGATTGGCGGCGATGATGTCAAAGTAGTATTCGTTGCCTTCGAGGACAGCGCCTGAGGCGGCGATTTGGGGATTTACCTTGACCGAGATATAGTTTTTGCCGGTTTCCTCGTCAACGCCTTTATCTACGATAAAGAGTTTCTTTCCGTCGTAGTCGCATGACTCAAACTTGATGTCGGGGGCATCGGTCTCGTAGGTGAAGGTCTCTTCAAGACCGGCTACAAGATCTTCAATTTTCGTTTTGTCGACATGGAGGAAGTAGGGACCGTGGAGGGCATAGGTGAGGGTCTGGAGAGTCCAGTCGGCTACCGATGCGGTGATGTCGATTTGGTCGCCGATGGTGGTCACTCTGCCTACAAGGTCGTAGAAGTGTCCACGGGTGAGGGTATTTTGGGGAGAGGCGGTTTCGTTGTCGTTTTTGGGGAGCTTGACGGTGTAGGAGAGTTTGGCGCCGTTGCCGTCGAGGGTTGCGCCGAGGTGGAGGATGGTGCGGGCACCGGTGAGGAGGTTTTCGGGGAGATACATGGTGCCTTGCCAGGCGCGCTGCGCGCCGGTGGTGGAGGGGGTGAAGCCGGGGTCGGCAAGGTCGTTAAGGTCCTTAGAGTCATTAATGACTTTAGGGTCATTAAGGTCAACCTCAAATGCGCCATCAAGCGCATTTACAGCATCGGTGAGGGGGGTCTCTTTCCTTACGCCGGTGAGGGAGGCGGTGTTGAAGGTGACGGCTGAGGAGCCGAAAGCCTCCCGGGAGAAGCCGCCCTCGCTGTTGTCAAACAGGATGGTGTAGCGCACCTTCGCGCAGAGGAAGGTAAGGTCGGTCTGTATGGTTTTGGTTGTGCCCGCTTCGACAGTGATGCAGCCGTTGGTATCAGCGCCGTCGACCTCGGCGGGGAGGCATGCCATGGGAAGCCCGTCGGTAGTGTTGGGGAGCTTGTCGGGGGAGAAGTTGAGGATGAGTTTCTCCAAATAGCTTTCTTCTGTAGAGGCGCTTATTTCCCCCGTGATATACTCGTCGAGGTTTGCCACGACATAGATGCGGTATTTGCCGGGCTTGAACTCTATGCGGTATTCGCTGTATTCATGGGTGAGCTGACCGGATGACTGGAGCTGACGGATGACGTTGTTGTCAGGGTTGGTGGTGTTATAGGCAAGTAGCCAGAGGGAATGGATGTCGCCCTCTTTAGCCTCGGTATCCATATCTTTTTCTTCGGCGCGTGATGCGGCGGCTGCGGGCGAGCTTCCACTCGCCCCTACATTGGTTTCGGCATTGGCGGGTGAATCGGCGGCTTCGGCGCGGGAGCGGGCGAAGGCATCGGCGGCTGCGGGATTGGGTATGCGTATGGTGACCGAGGTGCCGGGCGCGGCTACTTCGGGTAGGTCGGTGTCGTCGACACACGCGGCTGCGGTCATCATCAGCGCCATCGCCGCTATGAGATTGAGAAGATATGTCGATAAAAGCTTTTTCATCACTGAATCAATGCCTTGGTTTATTACATGTCAAATACTATCTTGTGATACCCCCACTTCTTCACCCTCACCTTCAAAGTGATTTCCGCATTAGCATCATATTGCAGCTCAAAGCTATATATATGATTGCGAATCAGATCAAGTTTGGAGTTGGGCTTCGGTTTCCCCGCCTCGTCATAGAGACATACGGGTATCCGGATATTTTGCTTATCTTCTACTGCTGTCCCATCCGGAGCTTGCAGAGAGAGCTGAATGTAGTGGTCGTCATCGGAGTTGCCCGTTTCGGGGGCATAGAAAGTCACTACACCTTCAGATGTTGTAGCGGAGTTAAATGTCGTCAGAGATTCTGATGGATTGGTCGGACACGGTGCCGTGATGTTTTCAGTATTTCGCGCATAAATTTTTAATACATCATAAGGCGCGGTATAGAAAGATTCGTTAGGTGTATTGAAAGTAGTAGTTGTTACCCTATATCCTGTAGGAAGAGAACCGGTGAGCACATTGATTTTTGCCCATGCGCGGAGCATATTTATAGTCCCGCATTGCAGCGGAGATGCTTTTGAACCATCTCCGGCGAGATAGCCGAGATATACAGTCCCACGGTAGCCCCACATAGGAATGCCGCTGTTGTCGTCGTTAACTGTCGGTACTGTAAATTGTGTTATCATGTCGGCGATATCGTCGATTGTAGTTGTGCCGGGAGTGAGTTGTTCGGTAAAGTCCACGTTTGCCACTATTGCGATGTCGACTACAGCCTGCTTGAGATTGAGCAGATATGGATCGTCAATCTTTATGGTGGCGGTGAGGATTGATTTGTCGTTTGACACGGTCACGTCCTCAAGGTCATTGCCTGTGGCACTTTTTAGCAGTGTGCCGTCATGTTTGAATACAAACACTGTGGATTTCCCGAGAATTATATGGTTTTCCCAGGCTGATGCTGTCTCATCGCCATTGCACAAGTCTGCGGCGCGTGACCCCTCCATGTCGGATGCAACGGTAAAGGTCAGAGACACCCCGTCATTGTCATCGACAGCCGGTGCTGGTTCAGAGGTTGACGAGCAGGCGCCGAGAATAAATGACAATAGCAGTATTGCCGTCGACCGTGATAATATGTCGTTAATATTCATCATTTTTTCAGCCCGTATGGAAATCAGAGGTTTGTATCCTGTTTCGGCACCACTCGCCATGAGTTAATGTATATAGCAGTGGTGCGATCCCATGAATTGTCCCCGGTCAGGAAAAAATTGATGGTAAATTCATCCTGACGGTCAAGATATTCTTGATCGGTCATAGGACGGCGCGAATCATCATCTTTCACCATTAGTAGGTAGTCGACAAGAGGGATGTCAACGACTTTTTCGCCATCAGCATTACGGGTCACGATAAGTCGCGGGTCACGGTCAGCCATAAGTCGCGCGACAGTCAGATCGGAAATATGGGTCGAATAAGTAGTGATAGGAGCGCGACCTGCCTCTTCCGCTGGAGAACCTACCATCGCCGAGCGACAACGCCAGTGGCGATATTCAAAGCGGTCATTGCCGATTACTGAATTGTCATGGTGCATAAGACCGTTAGACGCCTCGACGGTCACGGCAAAATCATTTTCATCCATCAGTGTACCGTCAAGATTATGCAGCAATACATGGAGAATATTTGTGTTTTTTGTGAGCGGGATTATTACGCTTTGCTCTCCGTTGCCGTCAAAACGGGTGAGATGAATGTCATTGACAGTACCATGATAGAGACGGTTGAGGTTAGATGCGGAGTATGCGCCGCGCTCGTCAGAGAGTTTGCGGAGTGAGCATTGTAGGTCGTCTTTTGTTTTAGGGTCAGCGGCGGCAAGAGAAAACTCTTCTCCCTCGTTGAGCCCGCACCATGCAATCATGTCATAGTCTCCCGGTTCAAGTGGCAGGGTCATGGTGTAGCCCGGACGGGTGAGAGCTTCGCCGTTGTCGCTCCCTTTCCATACGAGGTTGCCCTCTTTGTCAAATACAAAGAGTGAGACTGACTCTACCTGAGTGGCAAATGCATCGGTGTATAGCATATTGCGGTCGTATGTGAACTTGACCTTATAGTCAACGGTACACGGATCAAGATCCTCATTGATTAGTCCGCATGACCAGGCAGTCAAAGCCATTGTTGCCGAAATGATATATTTGCCTATGTTTAGCATTTTCATTGCTTAATCGGTTTATTTGTTTTTTTGTGAACGGGAGGCCGGTCAAAGCCTCCCGCCCTGTGTCCACCCGTTAGGGCGTAAAGGTGAATCAATTATTGATTCGGGAGGAGATTAAAGTGCTACACTCTGCTTGGGTACAATGCGCCAAGAAAGAATGCGGAGTTTATAGTTACCGTACCAAGTAGTCTTTGTTTTTTCAGGTACAATAGGCTTGTTGGGGTCAAAGATACCTGAGCCGAGTCCCTTTCCAAACGATGTGATTTCGATGTCATAAGAGTGATTACGGACAATACCGAAGTCGCCTTCCTTAACGACTGACCAGTTAATTGTTTCCGCGGTCTTGTTTGTGTTACCGTCACGTTGCCAGCCGAGATGACGGATAGGAATACTGAAATAAGCCATACCATTAGTGTAGGCATCCATGGTTCCGACATTTGCAAGAAGGAGATTATTCATTGCTTTGATGTCGGCATTTTTCAATGCTTTGCGCACACCTGAGCTTACGTAATATAGTTTTGCTGTCTGCAGCTGAGCATCGGTCACATTTTCTTTGACACGCACTGAAACTGCGCTTTCTGTTTTACCGAAGGGATGATAAACTTCAAGAAGTGAAAGTATATCGCTTTCAGAACCGTCAATCGACTTGTAAGTTGCCTCGGTTGTTTCTGTGGCTGCAGCGGTTTCAACTTGTAGAATGCCATTTACACCATTGCCAAGAAGTCCTTGATAAATAGATAAATCACCTTTGTCTGCATTTGCTGCGCTAAAATATACTTTGTTGTCTCGGACATAAAAAGTAGTATTGGGATCATATCCTTCAAGCGAATATTTTCCTACAAGTACTACTGAAGAAAGTGCGGCAAGAGTGTTTGTTACGCCCCCAAGTGCATTTCCTCCAATTGTATTTTCACGAGCATAGATAGCTGCGCCTGAGGTAAGACCGACCTTATCACTGCCAGATGTTATCTGGTTGTAAGAGAAATAATCGACATTGTAGTTAGAGCCGTCTTCATTAATGTCATCTGAAACATTGGGATAATCGGATGAGAAATAATTGACTGAACGAGCCCAAAACGAGCGGTTAAGTTCAGGAGCATTCCATGTCGTCCAATGAGAAAGTTGGGTGTTAAGGTCTGATTTTGTGGCATTTTCAGCACCCATTGAGCCTACTCCGTCTCCAGACACAGTTTTTGTAAAGCTTTTAGATACGAAGTATTCTTTTTCTCGAGCATTAAGATACCAATCTTCAACGGTAAATGTTAGTTTATATTTTTGTTCTTGTAGATTTACGGCATTGTTTGTTGCTGAGGCGTAAGTTACCTTTACTTTAGCCGCATAGCGCTCTACATATATCTTTACTTCTGGAGCATCTTTTAAATCTTCTTTTTTAAGCTTTAATGCACCTGCAGGAATGGGAGTTGCGCGGACAAGATTATTGTCGTTGTCATAATATACGGAATTTGACATTCCGAAATATTTTTTACCACTCTCGGTTTTGAAAACTTCGGTTCTTTTAATATTTTTAATGTCTCCGATTGTTGGGGCTTTTAGGGAAGCGTTGTCCTTTGAACCCTCACCAGTAGCAGTCGAACCAGTTTGTATGGGATTGATATAACACATTACGTATGCGGGATCCGAGGCTCCTTTTTCGAGTTCAATGGCAATAGTTCCTGAAAGAACTTTTTCCACATTATAAGGCTCGTTACTTCCTACGGTGAACTCATTAGTAGACTTAGGTCCAATTGATGTCACGAGATTTCCTGAAGCATCGTAGAAAACAAAATAGATGTTTTTCAATCCACTTTCTTCATCGTCTCCGTCATCATAATCCGCGTCTGTTCCGAGTTCTCCTGCGCGGCTAAGAGAATTGCCGCTTGCGATGGAAATGTTCAGGTACTGCACACGGGTGTCCTGTGTGGTGTCGTCTGCGGGACCTTCGAACTTGTTGTCATCCGAGCAGGCAGCAAACATGCCGAGGGCGAGTGCCGGGATGAGGAATTTGTTAATTACGTTCATTTGTCTGGTTTTTATTGGTTTATTTGAATAAAGAAAATTTCAACTATTTAGAATCAATGTGTGGTTGCATGATATGGTGTTGTGCAACCCGTTTCAGGGTTGCGGAGGATGGGGCGGTGTTTCGCTCCACGGGCGCACCTTCGGCGCTGCCCGCGGTTAACGACATCTTGCCCCTGCCGGGGCAAATCCCATCCCGCATCATCGCCTGCTGTTATGCGGGCGAGCTTCCACTCGCCCCTACACCGGCTTGCATCATCGCGCAAAATTTCCCGGAGGGCTCCATCGCGTAGCTGTAGGGGCGCCTGGAAGGGCGACCGCGATGCATCCCGGATGGCTGCTGTGGTGCCGACGGTTCCCATGCTGCTCATGAGCAAAATTTCCCGGAGGGCTCCATCGCGTAGCTGTAGGGGCGCCTGGAAGGGCGACCGCGATGCATCCGGGATAGCTGCTGTGGTGCCGGCGGTTCCCATGCTGCTCATGAGCAAAGTTTCCCGGAGGGATAATCTGCGTTTAGCCGTAGGTTGAGCGGAGCGATACCTACGGAAAGCGGCAGCCGGGAAGATGTTTCTGAAAGAATCATCAAAAATTATATTTTCGAGTGGGCGCTGCATGGCTATTCGGTGATGATATGGAAATGCTTTCCGTCGGCTTTGATGAGGGCGTCGAGCTGGGCTGCGGCGTCGGCTGCCTGCGGTGTCGCCGGTACTGCGCCGAGTGCCTCGACGGCTGCGGGGCGGTCGCCCGAAAGGGCGGTGAATATCGCGCGGGCATACTGCGCCTCGGCTGAGTCGCCTGCCTTGGCGAGGTAACGCTCTGCATTGCGCAGGTCGCGGCGCTGCATGGCGGAGTTGGCGGCGTTGAGATTGGCGGTTGGGTCGTCGGGATACATCCTTACGGCTATCTCAAACGCCTCGTTGTAAAGGTCGCTTCCAGGCTCCTGCGACAGTGCTGCTACATACAGCTCCTGGAGCGAGAGCTTCTGCGGTGCCGTGCGCATCACCTCTATTATCTCTTCGGGGGTGGTGAAGGAGCGTATGGTGTAGTCGATGGCGTAGTCGGAGTGACGGAGGGCGGGGTACACGTCGGCAAGCAGCATCTTGCCTACGGCGGGATATGCCGAGCGCAGCTTCCAATCCTTAGCGTCGGGGGCGAGGTCGGAGTCGATTATGGAGAGCAGCTCGTCGCGGCATGTGAGGGCGGTGTCGGCGGCTATGTAGGCGCGGAGTCCTTCCCAGTCCTCAGGCACGTAGGAGGTCGATATCAGTCCGGGGCGGAAGCTGTAGAGCTTCTGGACATACTGCTTGAGTGCCTCGGTACGGCCTTCGGCGAGGCGTGTGTTGTTGGCGTAGCTGCCTTCGGGCGATGCGTAGCCGGTGATGTGGAGTGAGGTGATGGTGATATCCTTGTCGGTGCGCACGGAGTCGATCGTGGCGCGAATCTTGGCAAGCTCGGCGGGGTTACGGCGGTAATCGGGGTAGATTACGGTCTTGTTGACGGGGAAGTCGATGTAGGCGCTTGCCTTGAGGGCGCGTGTCT
>X378_Fat_Sand_Rat__coassemble_189_pt1 | contig 12537 bp, 11 predicted proteins | sample X378_Fat_Sand_Rat__metabat2_high_PE_001 | metagenome-assembled genome bin X378_Fat_Sand_Rat | reverse complement strand
GATACAGACTTTCTATAAGAGTCTCCTCTGATGCAAATTATTCTATCTGTTAAATTTTCAAGAGTTATCACGATTATGAAACGTGTGCCTACAGGCAGAGGCTATATCCCTTTGCTTACATTGATAGCCGTATGGTCGCTGTCGCTTGTGGTTGACCTGCCCGGTCTTGCGATATCACCATTGATGAGCGTGATTGACAAGGTTTTTCCCGGTGCCACTCATCTGGAATGTCAGTTGCTGGAGATACTTCCGAATTTCTGTATATTCCCCTTCATTCTTCTATCCGGAAAACTCTCCGTGAGCCGTAACAAGGTCGGACTGGTGGTGCTCGGTCTTGCTGTATTCCTTATTTCCGGTATCGCCTATTTCTTTGTCGATTCCATTCTCGGGCTGATTATCGTGAGCTGTGTGCTCGGTATGGGATGCGGACTTGTGATACCGCTTGCCGCCGGACTTCTTGCCGAGATTTTTACCGGTAAATACCGATTGGAGCAGATGGGTATAAAGTCGGGTATCGCCAACGGTACGCTTGTGCTTGCCACGCTTGCAGTAGGGTTGATAGAGGGGAAAAACTGGCATCTCCCTTTTGTCGTATATCTTATGCCGATAGTGCCGCTGGTTATGTCAGTGTTCCTGTCGCGGCGTTATATGTCGCTCAACGGAGGCGGCGATGTGGCTACGCCGGTGCAGGCTCATATTAAGTCAGCCGGGCTTCCCGTAAGCGAAATACGCAAACGTCTGTGCGGTATCATATTTTTCTATCTGGTTGTCACTGTCGCGGGCATCACGTTGTCATTTTTCATTCCGTTCCTTATGTCGGCTCACCACATGAGCGACGATGCTACGGGTTATGTAAGCGCGGTATTCTATCTGATGGTGACGCTTCCGGGATTTTTCCTGGGCAAGATTGTATGTTTCCTGCGTAGGCTGACCATACCGGTATGCATTATCATGATGATCGTAGGCCCGTTGATAATAGCTTTCTGCCCGACATTGGCGGCATATTTTATCGGAGCGTCGCTAATGGGATTCGGTTACGGTGCGTTGCAGCCTATATTCTATGACAAGGCATCGGAGCTTGCACCGTCGGCGGCACATTCGACCAAGGTGCTGTCGTATGTGATGTCGGCAAACTATCTCGGCGTGGCTATATGCCCGTTGTTCTTTGTCGGACTGAACTCTGTTGCCGCGTTTATTATAAGCGCCGCATGTATGGCTGTGGTATTGGTCATTGCCATAATCAGGCGCGATTCCTTCACTTTCAGTGTCAATGACGAACTTGCCGCCTATGGCAAGAAACCGCTTGACGCTTCCGCTCCAAATGAAACAAAATAGAAAGGTTTTTTATTTAAAAGTTACTTATGATGAAAAAGTCTGCATTTATTACATTGGCAAGTTGCTCGCTGTTATTGCCGGCGCCCTTGATGGCGCAGAGTCCCGATGATGAGACTATAGTCTCGGTGATTGTGGGCGACGAGAACGCCGCTGTCGATGTTCAGGAAGAATTTATCGACAATGCGCCGAAACGAAAAAATGACACAGGATTGCCCCGGTTTGCGATAGTAGGAAAAGACAATAAGTTTTATCTCGGTATCGGTGCCGAGTTCCTTGGCGAGGGCGTCCTTGATTTCGGCGACGAGATGCCGTCGCCTTACGCCTTCGTGCCCTCGTCCATTACGCCGCGTACCCCCGGCAATGGCGCTTCCCTGAGATTTACCGCCCTTACGTCATCATTCTATATCAACGCAGTGGCATTGCCGGGCACAAAAGATAAGGTAGGATTATTTTTCAAGGCGGAAATTAACAATGGCAATGACTACGGTTTTGATGTGTCACACTTCTACGTGACTTATCGCGGATTTCAGGTCGGTTACACATCGAGCCTTTTTGCCGATGGCGCTGCGATGCCTTATACGATAGATGACCAGGGACCGAACGGCTCTGCCGACGTGACTCTGTTTACAGCCGGGTATATTCATGATTTCACATCCTCACTTACGGGTGCCATCGGTATAGACGCGCCTACCGCCGACATCACCACAGGCAATGGCACGGCTACGTCGACGGTCAATCAGCGTATACCGGCTATACCGTTGTATCTGCAATATGGCTGGGATGGCGGCGACAGTCATGTGAGACTTTCCGGTATCGTGCGACCTATCCAGTATCGTGACGTGGCGGCAGCTAAAAACCGTACTCCGGTAGGCTGGGGTGTACAGCTCTCCGGACTTGCCAAGGTGCTCCCGGCGTTGACACTGTATTATGACGCCACATACGGTCAGGGTATATCCAACTATCTTCAGGATAATACCGGCATGGGACTTGACGCTGTGCCTGATGCCGACAAGGCTGGACGATGCCGCCTCATGACATCGATGGGGTTGACAGCCGGAATGACGGTCGACATCACGTCGCGTCTGTCGTTTAACGCCGCTTACAGTCATGTGACAAACTGGGCGCCGTCGGGCACGCTTCCCGGAGAGGGTCAGTACAGATATGGCGATTATGCAGTGGCAAACCTGATATATTCAGTAAGTAAAATCGTAGGAGTGGGAGTGGAATATGACTACGGTCACCGTAAGTCATTTGACGATGCGTCGCTCCATACCAACCGTCTGCAGGCGCAGTTGTCAGTGACTTTCTGACCCCCGCTTGAGATAACTTGTTGATGGCATCACGGCATCGCCTATTGTGACAATCAAGACTTTTTTTGAGATTTTTTCAGGCTTCATTTTCTGAAATTTGCATAAAAGAAAAGAAATACATAACTTTGTGCGATTAAAAAAGAAATAGGAAGTCTATGAAAGTTGCGATAGTGGGTGCCAGTGGTGCCGTCGGTCAGGAGTTTCTTCGCGTTCTCGACCAGCAGAATTTCCCTGTTGACGAGCTGTTGCTGTTTGGCTCGGTTCGTAGCGCAGGTCGTAAATATACGTTCCGCGGTAAGGAAATCGAGGTGAAGGAGCTTAAACATAACGATGACTTCAAGGGTGTGGACATCGCGTTTACATCTGCCGGGGCTGGTACCTCGCGTGAATTTGCCGAGACAATCACGAAGCATGGCGCTATAATGATTGACAATTCGAGCGCTTTCCGCATGGATGATGATGTGCCTCTGGTAGTGCCCGAGGTCAACGGTGACGATGCGTTCAACACGCCCCGCAATATCATAGCCAATCCTAACTGTACGACTATCCAGATGGTTGTGGCGCTTAAGCCGCTTAACGACCTGTCACCGATACGCCGTGTGCATGTTGCGACCTATCAGGCTGCCTCCGGTGCCGGTGCTGCCGCTATGGACGAGCTTATCGAGCAGTATGCCCAGATAGGCAGAGGCGAGGAGCCTACAGTCGAGAAGTTTGCCTATCAGCTCGCTTACAATGTAATCCCTCAGGTTGATGTGTTCACCGACAACGGCTACACAAAAGAGGAGATGAAGATGTATAACGAGACGAAAAAAATCATGCATGCCCCCGGTATCGAGGTCAGCGCGACCTGTGTACGTGTCCCGGTTATGAGGGCTCATTCCGAGTCTATCTGGATAGAGACCGAGCGCCCGATATCGCTTGAAGAAGCGCGCAAGGCTCTTTCAGAGGCAGAAGGCGTGATAGTGCTTGACGACCCGGCAAACAAAAAGTATCCGATGCCGCTTGACATCGCCAATGAAGACCCCGTATATGTAGGGCGTCTCCGCAAGGACCTTACATGCGAGAACGGGCTTTCATTCTGGGTGGTCGGCGACCAGATAAAGAAAGGTGCGGCTCTCAATGCAGTGCAGATTGCACAGTATATGATAGCTCACGGAAAGAAATTTGAAGATTAATATATCCTTATAAGAAACCTCTGTACAAACTAAGATTTTATTCTTTTAAGCCTTTATTTTATTTACGAAAGGAGTCGACGAGAGCCGCCTCCTTTTTTTATTTGGTGAAAAAGTGCTAAATTTGTAACAAAATATTCTCAGGATATATGGGTATGAGCGTTATGAATGCAGCGGTCCTTGTGAATGATCCGGTATTGATTTTTTTTATCGTGCTGGTCATCATACTGTTGTCGCCGTTGCTGCTCAATAAACTGAGGATTCCGCATATCATAGGCATGATTGTCGCCGGCATTGTTGTCGGTCCTTATGGCATAGGGTTGCTAGCACGTGATGCGAGTTTCGCGATTTTCGGTCAGGTAGGCATCCTCTATCTGATGTTTCTTGCCGGTATAGAGATTGACATGTACCATCTGAAGAAAAACCTCAAGAAGGGACTGTGCTTCGGTATGTACACCTTTCTTGTGCCGATGGTGCTTGGCACCGTGTCGTCATATTATCTTTTGAAACTTGACTGGCTGACATCGGTGTTGCTTGCCTCCATGTATGCATCCCATACGCTTATAGCCTATCCTGTTGTGTCGCGTTTCGGTCTTACCAAGACTCCGGCGGTCATCATAACGATAGCAGGTACGATAGTGACTGTGCTCGGCGCGCTTATCGTGCTTGCTGTGTGTGTCGGCATCTATTCCGACGGCGCTTTCAATATAAGTGAGGTGCTGAAACTTTTGTTGCGCCTTGTGCTATATTGTATAGTGGTGGTGTATTCTTTTCCGAGGCTTACGCGATGGTTTTTCAAGAAATACAGTGACAATGTATCGCAATTTGTCTATGTGCTCGCGATGGTGTTTCTTGCCAGTTTCTCGGCGCAGATGATAGGGCTTGAAAGTGTGCTCGGTGCTTTCTTCGCCGGACTCGTGCTTAACCGGTATATCCCGAACATGTCACCGCTGATGAATCGTATCGAGTTTGTCGGCAATGCGATTTTCATCCCTTATTTCCTTATCGGGGTGGGAATGTTGATAAATGTCGGGGTGGTTGTCAAGAGCTGGGATACCGTGTATGTTGCTGCTGTGATGACTGTCATGGCTACCCTTGTGAAATGGATTGCCGCGTGGCTCACACAGCGCACTTACAAAATGAACGGGGCTGAGCGTAGCATGATATTCGGACTTTCCAACGCCCAGGCCGCTGCGACGCTTGCCGCAGTGATGATTGGTTTCAATATCGGTATGTTTGGTGAAGAGGTACTCAACGGTACAATAGTGATGATTCTCGTGACGTGTACCATCTCTTCGATAGTCACCGAGCGTGCCGCATCGCGCCTTAAACTGCAACAGCTGGAAGGTCAGTCGGAGGATAGCGGCTCCACAGGGCGGTCGTCAAATACGCTTATATCGGTGTCAAATCCTATAACCGCCGCGTCGCTCGTCGAGCTTGCCATACTTACCCGCAATCCATACGCGAGGGGAAACAGGCTTTATGCCATACATGTGCGCAACGATAATTCTGCCGGGTCACGCGCCATCGGCAGAAATTCACTTGATGTCGCTGAACAGGCGGCGGCGAGCGTCGATGCAAAACTGATACCAATAGAGCGGTATGACCTTAATGTGGTGACGGGACTTGTCAACACTATTGAAGAGCGCGACATCTCTGACGTGATAATAGGCATGCACCGCAAGGCTACCGTGATCGATTCTTTCTTCGGCAGCAAGATAGAGCAGCTGCTTGCCGCGACTCACCGCATGGTGGTCATAACTCGGTGTTTTATTCCCGTGAGTACGATTACGCGCATCGTGGTGTCGGTGCCCGACAAGGCACAGTTTGAGACCGGATTCCGGCGCTGGGTGATGTCAATCGGCAACCTTACGCGTCAGCTCGGATGCCGCGTGATATTCTGCTGTCACCCCGACGTGCAGCCTTACATAAGAGGGGTGCTACACAAGGAGCGTTATGACATACGCGCGGAGTATCGCGATGTGGAGGATTGGGATGACTTCGTGCTGCTTGCCAACCGTATACTCGACGACGACCTGTTCATCGTAGTGAGTGCCCGTCGCGCGTCATTGTCGTTTAACTCCGGGATGGATGAACTGCCCGGCTTCCTGCAGAAATATTTCTCACGAAATAATCTCATAGTGCTGTATCCGGAGCAGTTTGGCGCCGATGTGGCGACTGCCGCGTCATCCATCGACCCGCTTGTAAGCGATGTCACCGTGGCGCCGAGCGGCTTGTGGCTTCATGTGCTTTCCTACTACCGGCGTCTCATACAGCTACGCAAACGCTTCACCCAGCGCAACCGCGTAAAGAAAATCGACCTCTGACGGCATAGTTTTCGGGTCTCATTTTGATAGAATAGTTTAATAGTTATAATCCCACATCCTCTTAATCAACCGAGGTGCAATTTCATGAGGCGCTGGCGGAGATTGTCTGGAATCGGGAACCGGGGAGCGAATAGATCGGTAGTGCGAGGAAATGAAGTGCCGTATTCAAGTTCTGAGTCATAACCGACATAATAACAATCATTGCAGGCATACAACCAATAATTATCATCTGCATTTTCTTCTGAAAGACCTTCTTCCTTACAACTTTCGGCTACCTTTTGATATTCACTCCAGCAACTTTCAATATCATTGTATAGACCCAAGACTATTCCGAGTCTTGCCTCCATATTTTCCACATCATGTACTTCTACAATGTCGCCCGGTTTGAATCTTATGGAATCTTTCGGGCGACCCCAGAAGTGACCTCCGGGTTTATCAAGATCTTCAAATAGAGAAGAACAGACGGATTGTTCCAAGAGATTTCCATCACCGTCAAATACCCATTTCCGTTTACAACAAGTATGGATTACATCCTTGCCGAATGGCAATTCATAAATGTGTATGCAATAAATTGGATCTCCATCATATTTTGAAATCTCCTTAGTGGTTATAAACTGTTTTGCTTCTTCAAACGAGGGCAATATAAAACTTTCTCTTTTACGCACACCGAATTTTGGATAATAATCTCCATCCATGTCAGGTTCCACTATTCTGAAAACATCCATCCGATACACAGACGGCTCATTTGTGAATGGCGGATTCAAAGCCAACTTCTTGAATTCTTCAAAGGTCATATCCGTTTGAGGTTACATTCCTTACATAGTTTCCTGAGTTCGGGGAGAGACATCGGGAGACCGTGTAGGTATTTACGACAAGCAGTTACATCATCAAAATACATATCATTGGACTCACACTGCAAATAGTCTTTAATCGTAGAGGACGGAGATAACACGGTTCGCTTTAGAAAATTGGTGAATACAGTGACTTTAGACGGGTTTATTTTGCAGCAGTAACATTCTCCATCCTTCAACCAAAGTAGTATCAGCTTATGTGTTTTTGTGCCCGGTCCTTTCAAGATTGGGGACTCGCCATAAATGGAGATTTTGAGTTCTTGTGGAAAAGTCTCGTTGATTCTTTGCATAAAATCCTTGAACAATCGTCCATGTGTACTTGTGTCCGGCAAATCGTTCTGGAATATGTATTGATGAATCATCTCATGCACAAGAGTGCCATCGATTTCTTCCACAGACATATCCGCGGACTGACGATAGATGATGATTCTGTCGCGCAACCGGTGGCAGACATTCGCTTTGACCCATTTGCGGTGAAACAGCCCCAAATATGATTTGCAACGCTCCCGCACGACGAGTTCCACCGGCTTGAATTTGTCAGCCTCCCAAATTCCTGCGTCGGCTAATCTCTCAATCCAGTAGGCATGTCGCTGCCTCAAATATTCAACTGTCAGTTCCATATTCAGTTATATGTTATGATTTCAAGACGGTATTCTGAAGCTCCGGGGCATAACCTGAATCCTCTCTTCACTTTATTTATTTTGCTGAGATTGGGATAATTTTGTTTAAGTTTATTCCACCATTTATATTGACCGGACATTCTCAGTCTTTTACTCTTAATATCGGTATCAATAAAATTGATGATAAATCCTGTGAAATGTTCAAATATATCCGGTCTAAGTTCAAGTAGTTTATCAGTCAACATATCAAGCGGACTTGACACAGAGCAATTAACAGATACAGAAGCATTAAAATACTCCTTGGCAGCATAAAATGGCAAGAAATCCTCAGGCGTTAATGGTGGACCATATGGACGGTATCGCTTGTCAGTTGCCGCGACTCTGCAAACTATCAAATCTTTCTCACTACCGTTTTCTCTCCAATAAGAAGACTGCAATACTGAATTGTCATGTGAATATCCGATAAGTTCCTGTTTCCTCTCATCTGAAATATGAAAACGAGGCTTAAATACAAAAATTGGATGTATCTCGTCAATCCACATTTCATGTCTTGGACTATCTATATAACGGAAATGATCATCAACCCACTCCATGAAAACTCCATCGGGGAGCTTATTTGACACTTCCCAGGCGCATTCTATAGATTTCGGGACATCTGTTATCAACGCCGTTCTGACATCAGCAGAAGAATCCTCGCCATAAATGCTCAGGATTTCAACATAATCACCAACATTGTGTTTTATCATTGAGTTTCCTCTTCCTCTGAACGTCTCTATGACAGGGTTATTGATTGAACCTTGTGAGCATACGGATTGTTCTGTGAGATTGCCACATTCATCATAAACTTTTATTGAGACATATTTGTCCATCCGAGTATCAAAACCGACAGGAATTTCATATATGAAATGACAATATACCTTCATTCCCTTTTCTATAATCTTCGATTTGATCTCGGTTAAAGAAGATTCTGCATCAGCTAATGAATGGTGCAATGAGGAATGCCCAAGATGTAACGAATAAGGTTCCCCCATATCAATCCATTCTTCATAATAACAATATGTATCCACCCGAAAAACAGAGCGTCTATCATATTGTGGCGGATTCATTGCCAGCTTCTTGAACTCTTCAAATGTCATACGCTTAGTTTGTTTGTTGTTTTGCAATGAATTAAGCATCTGGTTAAGATGCGTGATTTAATGAGTTACGGTCGTTAATATATTTTTCAAAGTCATGCAAGATTTTAAGTAAGTCAGGAGTCAGTCTCTTTTCGCATTCCATCGTTATGTCCTCAGGAATCGGATAGACACACGCTGCAATAGAACCCGCGATTGCCCCAAGCGTATCGGCATCCCCACCGAGGGAAACCGCCAGTCTCACTACATCTTCAAAATCATTACCCTCTAGAAAAGCAATTATCGATTCAGGAACTGATTGCTGACAGATATCGTTCCATTCATAGTGAGGACGAATTTCGTTAATTGTGCGATACAGATTATAGCCGAACATTACTGAAATCAATTCTCTGATTTGAGATTTGGTATAGCCGTTTTTCGCCATATAAATTGTTGCTGCAGTTGCTTGGGCTCCCTTTATTCCTTCAGGATGATTATGAGAAACTGATGCTGTAATATATGCGAGTTCAAGGGTTTCGTTCAAAGTCTGAGCGTAAAGAGCTACGGGACTAACGCGCATCGCCGAACCATTGCCATAACTATTATATGGTTGGGGATTATCTGACCATATCCAATTTTTAAATCCGGGACCATACCCCACATCAGGGTATTTACGTCCTAATTCAATCATATGTTTTATTAAGTCAGATGATGAGAGATAATCACTTTCCATTAGCCATCGGGTAATAGCCAGTGTCATTACAGTATCATCTGTAAAGAAACTGCCATCAGTAAACAACTCAAAATTATATATTCTGTCGTTTACATACTCATAATGTGAACCAATAATATCTCCTGCGATTGCTCCTAACATAACTTGTGCTTGTTTACCGCTATTAGTGTTATCTTTATATCCTCATTTATGTCCGGATCCATGGCAACGTCCCAAATCAGGTCTATTCCGGGGAAATTATATCCGAAAAACTTGATCATTCCTCTGATTTCAGACATCAATATCGGACTACATTCGCTAATCCACACATAGACAATCACCTTTTCAATGTCTTGCAATTTAACGGGTAATCTGTTGATTGCATGGTTTAGTGCCATGACAACCCTATTTGCGCCCATGCCTTCGCCGGAGGTGACATAATTTGTGTTTGTAGTTGACAAAGTACAAATTATATCTTCAACACCAATATTTATTATACCGTGAGCACGAACGATTTTTTTAATTTCCTCAATATCTCCTATAACAAAATAGTCATTCCAGGCTATGATATCGTCAATATCGGATGAAACAATCATCCGTGCCGCTTCTTCAAAGTCCATATATTCATTAGGTTTGTCAGGTACTTTCATCGTGTAGGTAAAATTTGGTTTATGTACACCCTGCGACGATTACAGTCGCAGGGCGCGGAAGTGTGGTAATCCAGAGTATTATTATACGTTTATATGCTGTGCTGAATCTTGTGATGCTTTGATTCGGTCTCTTATAAAATCATGATATTTACACAAGGCTTTCTTACCACGTTTTAAATCTGAGACACTTAACGTGATTGATTTTCTATCTGCAATATCCTTTTCTGCCATCTCTATTTCAAGGTCAACCAATCCTATAAGATCAACAAATATCGGCAATGCGGAATTCATGTCCTCATTATCGGCAAGAAGAATAGCAAACATGTCATCCTCAAACAAATAATCCAAAAAGAAATATTTTAGCTTCGTGAGATATGTGACATGTGACCATACTGACGCAGGTGCATACCGGCACTCGTTTTTTAAATAGGCACAATACTCCTTTTTAAGAGGAATCATTCTATCTCTTCGGCTGTCACATGATTCAGGTGGCAATCCAAGCTTTAGTCTCAGCTTATCAATCCGCCATTCATAATAGCGATGATAGGTTGAAAAGGCACTTGCCCATTCAGAAATAGTTTTAGATGTATATTTCAAGCCTCTGCTTTCAAAAAACTCATCAGCCGGTAGCAAGCTCATAAGTTCAATCAGTTTCCCAAGGTATCCGGAAACCATCTCAAGATTTTTAAGACAAATCTCAGGATGTGTACTATATCCACGAAACGCCTGGGCAAGAAGCTCGAATATAGAGTAATCCCCCTTAAAGACGATTTCAAAAGCACTCCGGATGCGGGAAACATATATCCGTGCAGACTGCTCTGACATGTTTTCTTCATCGACACACCACATCTTGAAATGTTCTGTGTCATAAGGTACTTCCTTTTCTTCGGAACCGGGCCACTGAGGGTATTTTCTCTGTCTTGTCATAATAGTCGATTATTAACCGATACAAAGATAACGGTTGCTACCGAACCTTTAAATTAAGAACTCTACAAGATAAACATTTGTAGCGGTGTCTCCGTCAGATGACGGGACATCATTAATCCTATTAGTAATAACTCGCTAATTGTCATATCTGATATCACCTCCATCACCTGATAACGGTGCAGTTTTTTCAATTTTAATTTCAGGATGAGTATTTGCTAACGCTGAAGTGAAAGAGGCAAACCGTGGGGCAGTCCATTGATTAGACAAATAGAGATTCTCGCCTTCAAGTTTATCCCATCTTTTAGCAAAGCGAGGATCAGACGATTGCCACTCTTTCTCTTTGTAATAATCAGCATCTACTATGAGTATTTCTTTTGGCAACAATTTATTAATCTCCGAAACAGTGATTCTCCTGTCAAGAAGATATTCTACAATCCTCTTGGCTACAGCTTTCATGCGTTCACCCTTATGATTTTCACCATCAGGTAAATGCAAATCATAAAGGCTATAGTTATTGCCTAAAGTATCAATCCCCTGAATTATCGAATTGATTCTTTCCGCCTTTTCCGCATCGGTTGTTTTACGGCGCATTACTTCAGCCGCAAGTTTGAAAAGAGAAAGATTGGTGCGCCAAAAGGGTTCTATTCTTTCAATATCATTTTCATCGTATGCCATAACTCTTATATTATTATTCTTGTCAAGATACGGTTTGATTAAATTTTTCCTGTATTCCTCAAGAAATAGCTGTCGACGTTTATTAGCGGAACTCTGCACCGGTTTATAATCGATTAAAACCTTGTCGTATAAATCCTGATATGAAATTTTAATGAATTCATTGCAAATACACGATGATTTATTACTCTCACGATTCCAATCCGGCGACAAATAAAGGAAAAGTTGAATTTCGTTGTTGTGTTCAGGTTTATATTTCCACTTTTTTGTATATGCCTTAAATTCCATTCCGTGTTCAAGACATCTCGAATCTTTATTTGAGAAATATGTGTAATATACAAATGTCTGGTGATCGTGGTCAGTCGAATCAACCTTATTCTCAATGACTATTTTGAGCGGAGTAACAGTTTCTTCCAGTTTTAAATTGCAAGAAATGACAATATCCACTCTCCCATTTTTCTTTCCTTTGTGAGTTTGAACTTTACAGGAGGCTTCTCGCTTGACATCAATACCGGAAATAGTCCATTTCTTTAAGGATTCGATATCGCTTAATAACTTAGGAAATACGCTTAAGCTTTCTGTTCTCTTTTTTGCCAGCCATATCAGGTTTTTGATTGCAAGAGCATCCCAGGTGTATTGCATAAAGAACCATTTAAGGAAATTGCTATGCACAGTTTCGCTATGCGCTTTTCCCACGACATCAAAGAATGTTTCTGACAGATATTTTTCAGCCAGCACCGTATTTTCGCGATTCTCATCAAATTGATCCAGTAATTTCTTTAAGTTTTGTTCCTGCTCCATTTATCATCAGTTTTCCCGCTCACCCGGAAAATATTTAAGGTTTTATAC
>X378_Fat_Sand_Rat__coassemble_183_pt1 | contig 12662 bp, 8 predicted proteins | sample X378_Fat_Sand_Rat__metabat2_high_PE_001 | metagenome-assembled genome bin X378_Fat_Sand_Rat | reverse complement strand
GAAGTGACCGGTGCAATATATTCCCGTGTCACAGTCGGTGTTGTTAGTGATATACGATGGAACGGCGAACCAGTGATAGAAGTTAAAATCAGATGCGATAATGATGAAAGATTGTTTCCAACTCTCTGCGGTAGCTATCCTCCTAATTTTGATTGTCCTCAGGTTTTTCAGATGCTTGATGACAATGTCTACGCCTTGAAATCAACAGCTAATGCCGAAAATAATATTGTAGTATTTTCGAATGATTGGGTATGTGAAGGACGCAGAGAACTTCTAATAAATAGAATGACCTACGAATTCATCGAATTCTCTGATTCAGTGAATTTGCACAATACCATCAATGGAGAGGAAGTAACTTTGACTAATGAGTTTACCCCTTATAGTGTGGAATTTAGAGGGACATACATACAATGGGTCGAATATGCCAATTATAAATTGCTTACACGCGTCCCAGTCATAAGCGTCTTTGACCAAAATGGCTCCCGAATAAGTAATGTCAAACCCAAGTATAGGATTCATAATAACCATGCAGAGTGGAAGAATCTATCAAATTCCTGCCTTCTGCCGTTTGGACTTATTGATATTAAGGTAGAATTTCCCGATAACAGATATGTGATTGAAACATTTTACTTCATTGGAGATATGGCATTCGTCTCCCGCAACGAGAAGATGTTTTCGACCGAGCTGCAACTCAATGTTCAGTCTCATGTTGATGCATCGGTAGATAGTTGTGAGGACTTATCAATCGAGATACTTGAAGATTATGTTTGGCGAATATCTCGTGATGCTTGTGCTTCTAAATATTCCCCGACCTGCAATTTCAGGATTGTATTGGAGGGTAATCCTGCCTTGAAGATTTCAGTAGTCGCTCCGTTTGAAGGTATAGTGATAGCAGATTTGGAAGGAAGGATTGTTCCCTCGGGAAAAATTATATCATACGACAATCTGAGATATTTCAATATAATAAGTCACGGCAGAGCCGCAGAAATTGATGTCACATATAAATCTGATAAAATAGCTGATGGTTCCAATATAAAACATCTTAAAAGCCACGTAATCAATGGAATTGTTCCGTTGTCAGATTATCGCGATTTATTTGCACGAATGTTCCAATTGTATGGCTCAAATACATTTGACAGAAGCAGTTCTGTTGAATTGAGGATATCCGACAAACGCATTTATATTAGAAAATTTGTCCTTGACAGTGAAATGATTTCTGATAAAATACGCATCACCGATTACACTTGTGAAGATACGGAGAACTTTATGTATGAAGGAGATGTATATGCGTTACCTGTCTCAGAAAATTTGAAACTAGCAGATTTGATACAACATAAATTTAAACTATATAACAGACAGTTAAACCTCTTTGATGTTCCAGATTCCATAAAGGATTTAGAAGTGATAATTTTTTCTGGTCCTGAAAGTCTACGCAGAATTGTTCCTAAATATTATAATTTTGCAAAGGATGACTATAGTATTGAAAAACGAGAAGAAAAAGCCAAAACGAATACAATGTTATGGATTCAAAAGCTTTCTTCGGAGAGTGTATTTTCTGGAGAATCCTGGTCGAAGACTGTAAAAGCATTCAGGATACTTTCGGAATTCAATCTCCCATTTACTACCTACAATGCGTTCAAGGCTGTCTGTCGAGATTCCAAACTATTGGTCAATTTTATAATATCATGTTGGCTTAATGGGGCGTCAGATATTCTCATTCAGGAAATTGACAGATTTGAGGATGAATTAAATGTAGCTGTTCACTGGATACCTCGTAATTGCTGGGGGATGTGTATCGAATCCTTTTTGACAAGCCTTCCACATGGATTTGCTGGAATCATGAATGCGAAACTCTGCGAGTTCATTATGCTGATAAGCAATATCTTCAGCTCCACAGTTTCAACAGAAGCAGCCTCAGAGCTGAAACAATATATAGCCGGCGGTAATATCGGCAATGCTCCAATTTTCTCGAAAGCAGACATAAATCGATTCAATTCAAATATACATGGTTATTCCGACAACAACATGGACTTGCCCTTTATAGAGTTCACTCTGCACAATAGATATTATGCAACGCAGACAATGCATAAATCTTATCGTGTTATGATTGAATCGGCCATGTGCGCTGCTGAAAACCTTGGTGGTGTTGAGGGACATATAAATTTATTTTCCTTGGAAGGAAGACATTATGCCCGTATCATCAATTTTTACCGAAAGTATTTTAAAGAAACATACAGTGAGATACTCATCGGCACTGTCAAACAGATTGCGAACAAATGAGCATGAACTACTTTTCATTTTATATCAAAGCGAAGGAACTCTTGATAGATTCTCTTGCTTCTTTGTGGTTTAAGGGACAGGCACGGGAGCAGGAGTATCTCAAGAGAGTGTTGACCGAAGACGAGCCGCTATTTGCTGAGCCTGTCTTTCAATCAATATTTCCATGGGAGGAGAGCAACGACAGTTTTGAAGCCCATTCCTCAAAACTTGGATTGTTGACATCTTCGTTTGTTAACGCTCTTAACAGCGAAGATATTGACAAGGATTTGAGATTCCCTCTGGACAGACATCCATATAAGCATCAGACTGAAAGCTGGAAAACCATGCTTTCAAATAAACCGCAGACTATTGTAGTTACATCTGGTACTGGATCTGGCAAGACGGAATGTTTTATGATTCCCGTATTGCAGGATTTGGCTAAAAAGAATGAGAAAGATTGCGTTCAGGCCATTTTTCTCTATCCGCTAAACGCATTGATGAAAAGCCAACAAAAACGTATCCACGCATGGTGCAAAGCTCTTCCGGAAAATATTACATACGCAATATACAACGGCGATACCGACAAGGAAAATCGTTCTGAAAGATATACAGCTCCATATTATCCACAACTCATTACAAGACCACAGATAAGAAGAACTCCACCTCAGATTCTATTTACAAATCCGACGATGCTCAACTATATGCTTGTCAGAGCAGAAGATCGTGATATTCTTGAAAAATCAAAAGGCAAACTCAGGTGGATACTTCTTGATGAAGCCCATACATATACAGGTTCTTCAGCTGCTGAATTATCGTTACAGATTCGAAGAGTATTGGATGCTTTCGGAGTATCCATCGACCAGGTGAATTTCGCAGTGACTTCAGCTACAATAGGAGATGAAAATGACTCCAAAACCTTGTTGAAGCTTAAGACCTTTGTATCTCAACTCACCGGGAAACCTGTTGATGATATTAAAATTATCGGGGGCAGACGCATTATTCCCGAAATGGTCATGGATATAGCAGACAAACGTATATCAGATATAAACGATAAGTTTGGTACAAGGCTGACACTATCTGACATAGAAAAGCTGAGAAAGAAACTAAATTCTTCACCGGTACTCAAAGCCACTGAAATAGGGAGAATAGTGGATAAGAAATTCGGTAACGACATATCAGCCTCACTGGAAATAATTGATGCCCTTGGCGATAAAGTATTCAAACTCAATGAGGACGGCACAACCGGAGCCTTGCTACCAACACGTGCGCATTTCTTTGTTCGCTCAATAAGTGGCGTATATGTCTGCATCAATTCAGCTTGTTCCCGGCATAAAGGATATAGACTTCCAATTGGAAGTCTCACGACTTATCAGAATATTAATTGTCCTGTATGCAAGTCAAGGATGCTGGAGGTCGCCACTTGTTCCTCCTGTGGTTTTCCCATAGTGGTGGGCGAAAACAATACAACCAAAGGGTTCAGGATGCATACCAATGTAATTGACCTCGACAAGACTCTTTTTTACGAACAAAAAGAAGACCTTATTGAGGCAGAGGAATTAGATTTCGATGAGTCATCCGAACAAAATGAATCTGATGGTTATACTCGTTTCTATTTCGCCGTTCCAGAAAAGCCATGTCTGCGAAAAAATGCGACACTCACCTCTCATATATTTAACCATCAGAGAGGCAAAATAGAACTTGCGCCTGAACAAATAGAAACGGAATCTGCGAAATCAGCCGATAAAAAGGGGACTGACGCCCCAATCTTATTCCGTTCTCTTTGCCATTCTAAGGAACATCACATACTTTGCCCTCATTGTGGAAATAATCTCAGTAAGTTAAAAAAGCTCGACTATCTACGATTGAGTGCTACTCAGATAGGCAGAACGTTAGCAACTCTACTACTTGATAACGCTGAACCGATAGGCAGCAATGATACAGCTTTAGTATACGAAGGCAGGAAATATATAGCCTTCACCGACAGCCGTCAAGGATCTGCGCGTTCTGCAATGGGACTCAATCAAGACGTAGAACGTTCATGGGTTCGTTCATCGATTTTTCACAAGCTTGCAGATATGAGGCTGAACAAGGTGAAATCGGGTGGTCTTACTCCTGAGGAGGAGGAGATGTATAAATATTTATCAGATAATAGGGATACACTCCCTCCGATATTTAAAGCCCAACTACAACAACTTGAAGCTAAAAAAGACGGGAGTACTATCGTTCCCAAACCTGATGAAGTTTCATGGTCAGAGATAAGCCAACCTCTTGAGAATGATTTGAATTTCAAAAAACTTTATGAACATATAGAAAAAGCTCGCGGACATAAAAATTTAAGAAATGCAGCTGACTACCTTAAAGCGCTTCTTGTTGACCAATTCGGCTGGATTCCGAAACGGGCAAATTCATTAGAGACAATGGGCTTTGTGCGTTTGGTCTATCCTGCGTTGAAAAGTGCTAAATGCCCAGCGTTGCTCCTTAAGAATAATTGTACAGATGCCGACTGGCAGAATTTTCTGAAAATATGTGTTGATTATGTCATTCGTGGCGGACGCCATTATATGCTTTCCGGTGCATATAAAGATTTTCTCACTCAAAATAAATATTGCTTTCCGATATATCCATCAAATTCCGAACATAGGACGAACGGCAATCCTGTATGCAAATGGTTTAAAGTCAATATGGGCCAAAATGGAGTAAGCGAAAATCAGAATAGGCTTGTTCTTCTTTTATGCGCAGTCCTCGGATATGATGATATATCTCAAATTAATCAGACTAAGATTGCAGACATCAACTCGCTGCTTGACGCAGCATGGGACTTCCTGAAGCAAAATGTCCTTGAGGCAACAGACACGGAAAATCAAGGTTATATGCTTGATTTGACGGGAGACAAGGTTAAGTTACAACTCATCGAGAAAGGCTATCTATGTCCTGTGGACAATGTGATTATAGACACACCGTTCTGCGGTTACAGCCCAAGAATGAACGGCTACATTGGTCACGAGAATTTCGATAGGTTCAGAATTAAGACTGAGTTTGTAAATCCGTACTTTCCTTTCAAGGCAGCGGAACAGACTGAAGAAGAAGTCATGGAATGGATTGAGAAGAATCTATCTGACCAGAAAGCAGCTGGAGTGTTCGGCGTGATGAATACCAGAGTGCTTGTATCTAAACCCATTTTTATTTCGGCGGAGCATTCAGCCCAACAGTCATCAGAAGACCTTGACAAATATGAAAAGGATTTTAATGTGAGAAAACTCAATATCCTTTCGTGCTCAACCACTATGGAAATGGGTGTGGACATAGGAGGTATCACAGAGGTTGTCATGAACAATGTACCCCCCAAATCCTCCAACTATCTGCAACGTGCAGGTCGTGCTGGTCGAAGAGGTGAGACAAAGGCTCTTGCTTTGACAGTTTGTGCGCCCAATCCTATCGGAGCACACACATGGAATAATCCTGATTATCCCATTACTCATGTTACCGAGACTCCTCTCTTGAAGTTGGAAAGCCGCCAGTTGATTCAGCGACATGTAAATGCACTAATATTCGCATCTTTTGTCGCATTACAAGGAGGTATTAAAGTTACAGCAACAGTCAAGGATTTCTTTATCAGCGTAGAAGGATTGTCGTTCTATGATAAATTCCTGAATTATATTGACTGCGTAATCAGCGGAAAGGTTGAACCGCTCCAGAAGCCCTATTCCAAATTGGTGTATGGGACTGCTCTCGGGGAAATCGCTTTGTCCGACGCCTCCCAATCTGTCAAGAAAAATATTGTCGCAGTAAACAATGTGTTTACTGCTCATATCGGTGCATTGGATAAAGCTCTTGATTCTCTGAAAAAAGAATCTGGTACTTCAAATGCCATCAGGGCAATTGAACGTCAAAAAGATAATCTTTTAAAGACATCAATGCTTTCTTATCTTGCCGAAAACTCATTTCTCCCAAGTGCTGGTATCCCGGTCGGACTTGTAGAGTGTTTACTTGATGGAAAAGAAAAGGTTGACGGCAATTCACCAACCCTTCATATAAGTCAGGCAATTTCAGCCTATGCGCCCGGCAATCCTGTAGTGAAGAATGAGTGGGTTTATCAACCAAGTGGAATCCGTCTTAAGACAAAATACGATGACACCTCATCTCGATATATTATTCAGAATTGTACTCATTGCGGATATACCACAATTACCTATGGCAGCGCAAAGACGGACTGCCCTAAATGTGAACAACATGGAAGCATGCATGGAATAAAAGACATCTCCATATCGACAGAACAAAGATTCACGGAAGTTGTCGAACCGGCTGCGTTCACCGTCGCATGGGATTCAGCTCCTACAAGAAAACTAGATTCACTCGGAGGTATGAATTTCATCCAGCCGATTCTTCTTGAGATGGATGCGTGGCAACCAAAAAACAGTTCGGCAAGAATATCAATACGTTGTTCCACTCCCAGATCTGAAATCCTCTTTTATAATAAAGGTGTCAGCGGATACGGGTATGCGTTCTGTCCTTATTGTGGCAGGATGAAATCAGAGTCAACGCCCGATATAACAGGGTCGGTTATGCCTCGGCATAAACATCTGTTGGCATCCACCCCATGCCCCGGTGGTGAACACGACCGAGCCGCTGTACGGCGTCATGTCCTTCTTGTGGGCAGATACCAAACCGACTTCGTGGAAATCAAATTTTACGATAAGGACAATAATCTTGTAGAAGACTCGGAAACGCTTTACTCCCTTGGGGTGATTCTGAGTCGTAAACTCACAGAATTGCTTGGTGTCAACGACGGTGAAATCGAATTTGGTTATGACGGCATTAATCATTCAATATTCATCTACGACACTGCTCTCGGAGGTGCCGGTTATTCTTTGTTATTCAGAGAATATAAAGACACGGTTCTTGAAATGGCATTAAAATCCCTTGAAGAATGTGATTGTGAAAAGTCATGCACCAAGTGTCTTATAGATCGCAGATCACAATGGTACCTCAATTACCTAAACCGGCCCAAAGCTTTGGAATGGCTTCGACAAGAAGTGAAAGCACGTGTCGCACCGAAGGAAATTATACGTCTGATACCCGATTCTTATGCTGTAACATCGGACATAACAACTGAATTTTATCAGTTGACTCGTAATAAGGACATTTCTGACATAAAATTATTTATCAATGATAATATATCAGAGTGGGAAACAGAAGCCTTCCCATTCAGGAAGATTCTTACTGAACTTTTCATCGAGGGTGTTGCTGTCTCATATATCCTTCCAAGAGTCCCTGAAATTAAATCGCTCTCATCAGCAGACAGTGTTACGTTAATCTCCGAAGTGTTTAAAAGCAATTTTAAAGCATCTAGCAATTCTTTACCGGGTGAATTGCATCCGTTGATGGTTGTGACCATGAATGACGGTACCGTCAAAACTTACTTTGGTAAGGATGTCAACACTTCGTATTCACGTGATTGGGGATGCGGCGATATATTTACATCCGTTCAGCCTAATTCGCTTGGCTATACAGATATAGACGGTCTATCTTTGCTGAATGACTTTTCATCGGGGGGAGATTCATTCATGTTCGACTATCGTATTATGGAACATATTTCCTTAGGTCGAATCTTTGACGCTATAAAAAATCCGGGAATTGATTACTGGAATAGAATAATTTCCAACTTGCATAGCAAGTCTGTCTCAGTGGAGTATTCCGACAGATACTTGAAGACCCCATTGGGATGTATGCTTTTAGCCAGAATAATTTTAGGGTTGAAGAATGACGCGGACATAAACATTCAGTCGGTCAAGGTTAAAGTCACAGCCATCAAATCTTCTGATAATAATGCAGACCTTCCTGTAAACTCAATGTCCGATTTCAATAATGGTGAAAAGAGAAACGGATTCCTGAATGATGCAATCTCTGAACTCATCGGTATTATTCCTGAAATCGAAGACTCTGGCTATGTTGAACATGAACGCTGTCTGACAGTCAAAGCAGATGATGCTGAGGTTTGCATTCGTCCCGATGCTGGCGTATCAAGGGGCTGGATGCCATTTGGCACAGAAAACGCCGAGTGCTCCGACCGTGACTTCAGAAATGATTGGAAAATGGACCTTCCCCTTTTCAACAAGCAGAAACGAGGCTCCGGAATCCTTTATACCGTCTCATATAAGCAACTATAACCATGTCAGAAAATAGAAATGCTCAATATCGTTATCAGGTGCTGGACAGATGTTTCAGCGATTGGAAGAAGAAATATACTATTGAAGATCTTCTTGATATAGTTAACAAACATCTTTATGAACTGGAGGGGCCGGATTCAATCATCCAGCTACGACAGTTAAGGGGAGACTTAAACGCGATTAGAAAGATGCTCCCTGATAACGTATTTCTTGACGCTAAGCCATTTGATGGTAAGAAATGCTATTATAGATATACATTGCCTGATTTTTCAATATATCAAAATGGGTTGACCGTGGAAGAAGTTAACTCTCTGAGGTCTACTATCGAGATGCTTGGAAAATATCGAGGAGTCGCCGAAAATGCATGGCTCGAAGATGTTATCTCCAATCTTGAACTGCGCTTCGGAGTTAAATCAGATGGGGAGAACCTTATATCGTTTCAACAGAACTCCGGACTCAAGGGCCTTGAATTTCTGGCGACGCTTATTGACGCTACCATTAACCATCAGGCTCTCAAAGTAAGCTACACTACCCACGCAGGAAAAAAGAGCACCAATGTACTTCATCCATACTTTATGAAGCAATACAATAACCGCTGGTTTGTGTTCGGACGTATTGACGGCAAGGATTATATTGTAAACCGAGCTCTTGACCGCATTGAAGAAGTGAGTAAATGTGATGTGCCATTCTGCAAAAACGACCTTGTAGATTTCAATTCTTACTTTGATGATATTGTTGGAGTATCTGTACCATATAAGAAAGAAGAATTACGGACTATAACACTACGGTTTACTCCGGGGCGATTTAAGTATGCAGTGTCGAAGCCGATTCACTCTTCGCAGACTGTGGTAGATGACAACGAATGTGTAATTGCGGTCAAGGTTATTCCGACTCGGGAACTCGACCAGGCTATTTTAGCTTTCGGTCCTGATGTAGAAGTGCTTTCACCGAAAGATTATCGGGCTAAAATCGAGTCACAAATCGAGGAATGCTTAAAAAAATACCGTCCCGTGCATTGATTTTAATTATTCATATTAACAGGAAATAGACACAGTTGTGCATATAATCACAGGTATGCATCTCTATACAGTTGGATGCAATATAATAGTTTAACATCTACCTGGCCCCTATATGAGGAGTTGACGTCATTTACGATGAAAACTCCTCATTTTTTTTAGCTTTATTTCTTCTGTGCACCATGATTGCATACTTAACAAATACCTTTGCACCGTAAAAATAAACATCTATAACAACTAAAATCATTTTCACAATGAAAAAGTTACTCATTATCATGCTTGTCAATGTCATGAGTTTTGGCGTATGCACAACGACATCGGCTGAAGAACCGACACGACGTGTTTATGCCGAGCTTCTTGGCACAGGCACAAACGTCCTCAATCTCAATAAGAATGTCATAGTGACGGTTGACCTCGGACAGTTCCAGTCTGCAACCAAGGCCTACACACTTCTTGATGAGAAGGCAAAGACATCAAATTTAACAGCATGGTCAGTGCGATGAACTATATGGGTGAACGCGGTTTGAAGTTTATCCAGGCATACGTTGTGACTTGTCACTAACAAAGACGGTTTCTATTCCTATATCTCTGCCGGCTGCCGAATGGTACTCAAAAGTAACATGGGTATCAGCTTATCGGTAGGCTATACCTTCGAGAAACTTCAGTTTGAAACATTCGACAGCTTCACCAATCCCGGTCACAACATGAACTACAGCCGCTCCAGTCGCAAACTCGATTGCGAAGGTGTGTCTATCAAGGTTGGTTTTGTGTTTTAACCATAATAGCTTTGGGGACTGACGCTAAGCTTATGAAATTTTCCCAGGAACAAAAATATGCAGAAAGAACGAAAACAAGAACTTGAAGAGCATATTGAGGCTCTCCAAAGCCAGTTGGATTTGGTTTATACTGAACCGATGGAAACCGGTAACTATGGCCCCATGTCCGAATATGAAGTTTATGAGATGAACTTTCTGGAAAGACTCATAGACGACACCTTCGACGAGTTGGATGAACTTGACGATGATTGACTCACCTATTGACACTCAATTGAAGATATAAGCAAAAACTGAGTGGTAAACTCCAATCTGTGATACCATGCTGAATTTATTGATGTGTGGTATAGAATTTGTTAATTGGTAAAATGTACATGGATAAATATTATAAAAAATTTATTGAGACGATAAGCCTTTCCGCCGATCAGTACGATGATGGTCGGACTAAGTATAGAGGAGTATGTGATTGTCTTGCGCACTCCTTCTATGACCGTGACCTGTTCGATAGTGATAAACTTGTCTTTGGTTCGTTCAAAACGAGGACGCAGGTTCTACCCATGGGAGTCAATCAAGATGTCGATGTCGTGTTCAAAATTCCATCGGATGTCTATGAGTCATATAAAAATCGACCCGGCGCAATGTTGCAAAGAGTTCGTGAGCCATTAAAAAAGAAATACACGACTACAGACAAAATTAGTGCCTGGGGTAAGGTCGTGCTGATTGACTTTAGTACTGAACACCACGATGTTGAGGTAGCTCCATGCTTTGAAACGGAAGATGGAAAGTTCTTGATCCCAAACACTTGCAAGAGCGAAGATAACTGGGAAGAATTTGATGTAAGAGGTCAGATTGATGCATTCACAAACTCAAATGACGCGTCGGATGGATTAACAAGGGATTTGGTGAAAATCGTAAAGAAATGGGTGCGCAATACTCCAAGCATGACTTATAAGTCCTATAATATCATGAATGATGTCATTACCTTTATTGACCTTCTGTATTTCAAAGGACGCAATGGTCAACGCTATGACATCGTGGTAAAGGATTTCTTCACCTATATTCAAAATAATACTCCCGGTCATCTTTCAGACTACACATCACAAATAAATACGGCACAAGGGCGAGCTGTGAAGGCCATGGATTATGAAGAGGAAGGGAAACATATTGAAGCGACGGAAGAGTGTAGAAAAATCTTCGGATCCGATTTCCCAAAAGCAGAGTACAACACCAAACGAGAAAAAGAATGCGATACAATAGTTCCGTTCCGTCCCTGGGCGCACGACTGACCGATGAAGAGATAGTGTGGCTGCACCAATATCAGCCACACATATTCTATTTTCATAAGGAGGGGAAAGCTTACGGGTATTTTGCACTTAATGCACAATATGCCGGTAAGAGAATTATTGATAAATATGAGATAGCCATCGACTTCGCTCGTCTTGAGAATAGAGCAATCCCATTAGTATATGAAGTAGGAGGTCGAATTCGGAAAACGGCATGTCTTTATAACAAACCCCTAATAGATTTACATCAGTACGATGATAATCACCTATGCTTAATCCGTCCTGACATATTTTGGGGGGCTTTTTTAAACGAGGTTTTACAATACAATATCTCTTCGTTCTGGTTAGTGCCTTCTTATACTGGCAAGCCTATTTTGAAAGATACGGTTGTGGACCCTGGCCTGGAGAAGAGCACGGCTGGGAATGGTTAAAACAATACATTTACAATGAATCAAAACGTTAATTTTATAATAAAACAGCTTCAAATTCGCTCTGCAAGATTATATTGGACATATGTAATTCAGTATAATCAAGCGGAGGTGTATCACAAATGGCAGGTAGGGCTTTCCATCACGTCTCTAATTATATCGGGCCTTGTAGCATCGACCGCCTTTTTGAACACCCTTGAAATTTGTGGTATATCAGTAAAAATTGGCAATATAGTCATTTTCGTACTTGGATTAATATCCACGGCCTTAATGGCTTTTATGTCCAAATATGATTACACTAAGAGGATATCCACAAATGTAGAATATGGTACTCGAATTCGCAAAGTTTGGATGAAATACCAGTCTCTAATAACGGATATAAAGTCTGGTCGATACTCAACGTATGAAGATATGTGTAATAAACGAGATGAACTCAGAGACGAAGAATATTCTGTGCTTCATGATGCTCCATTAACTTTACAGGATGCATACGAAAAAGCATCGAAGAAAATTGAGAATGGACACGGTGATATAACGCAAGAAGAAATCCTTGCAGGGAACGAAAGTCAAAATATTTCGGCTTGACCCCTATATTGTGGATTTTGCAGACAATTTGCAGACAATTTCGAGGAAAGAAATAAGCCAAACTGCTGTGAATTAGCAATTTGGCTTATTTTATTGGTGATCCGCGTGGGGCTCGAACCCACGACCCCAACATTAAAAGTGTTGTGCTCTA
>X378_Fat_Sand_Rat__coassemble_170_pt1 | contig 13262 bp, 10 predicted proteins | sample X378_Fat_Sand_Rat__metabat2_high_PE_001 | metagenome-assembled genome bin X378_Fat_Sand_Rat | reverse complement strand
AAGCTTGTCGCAACATATATTGGAGCTGCCGCATAGCTTTTTTACCGAACCATTGTTAAGGACCTTAACGCCTCCTGAAAACTCCCCATCCTAAACCCTCAACCGTAAACCCCATAATCCTCAAGCCGCAGGCGTGAATCATAGCTGTTAAAAAATCTTATCGATTAAGCAAATATATCATAATATATTGCCGACCTTAAAGAAATGATGTAATTTTATGTGTTATTGGATTAAACTATCATTGATATAATGTGTCCAATAGACATAGAATATTGATAATATTAACATTAATTATTGAGGAACAAGTCTTATGTTGGCAAAAAAGTTACTTCTATTGACTTCGCTTCTGGTCGGTGGTGTCATCATGACCCGTGCACAGGGATTTTATGATGACGATATTTATTATGATCCCGCCAAAGATACCAAGGCAAAACAGGAAATGGCTGCCAAGGCTGCACAAAAGGCGGCGCAACAAGCCGCGCAATATAACTATGACCCTACACTTGGCGGTCATGACTATTATGGTGCCGACGCTTATCAGGTTGCCGGCACTTCAACGCGCGATGTCGACGAGTATAACCGCCGCGGCGCATATGCTCCCGCCGATACGACCGTAGCTGATGCAAAGGGCGATGATTTTACCTATACCCGCAGGATTGAAAAATACCATAACGGCGATATCATAGCCGATATCAATGACCCGGAACTTGTGGAGTATTATTATTCCTCACAGCCCGATGTCAACATCATAATCAATGCACCGGGTTATGGATGGGGTTCGCCGTGGGGCTACAATTACTATGCATGGAACTCGCCATGGTATTGGAACAGCTGGGATTGGTACTGGGGTCCGTCATGGTCTTGGTCTTGGGGCTGGGGTCCCTCCTGGTCTTGGGGCTGGGGTCCGTCGTGGGGACCCGGTTGGGGACCGTCATGGGGTTGGGGACCCGGTTGGGGACCCGGATGGGGTGGTCCGGCTTGGGGGCCGTCGTGGGCGTATCGTCCCGGTTCTACTACCGGTCGCCGTCCTGTAGGCATCCGCAACGGATATACCGGCGTCGGCAACAACTCCTTGCGCCCCTCAGGCTCCGGTGCGCCTAACCGTGGTGGTATAACCCATGAATCGCTTGGCAATTACCGTCCGGGATCTTCGTCAAGTCGCCCCGCTTATAATAATCAAGGTGGTGTATATCGTCCGGGATCGGCATCGACAACGCGCCCGTCGACAGGCAATACTTCGCGCCCGTCAAATAACAGCTGGGGAACGACAAGCGGCAACCGTGGCAACAACAACTATAACTACAACAACAATAACAATTATAACAACAACCGTTCATATTCGGCTCCGAGTCACAGCTCTCCCTCGCGTGGCGGCGGATTTTCCGGAGGTGGCGGAGGCGGCTCTCACCGTGGCGGCAGGAGGTAATCCTGCTTAATCCCGATTAATCGAGATTAACCAAGTTAACCCTTAATATTCACATTTTCAACTAAATGCCTATGAAAGTTATATATAAGACTGTGGCACTTGCAGCTTTAAGTGCGGCGCCGTTACTTGGCAACGCGCAGGCTGCTGTCGATTTATACAATCTCTCCCGACCCGATATGCGCGGTACGGCGCGCTTTATGTCGATGGGTGGTGCGTTTACGGCTTTGGGTGGCGACCTGTCATCGCTCAATCAGAATCCCGCCGGTATCGGCATTTATCGAAGCAGTGAGGTAGGACTTACCCTTAATCTTGATTTTCAGTCGTCAAAGACCGATGCGCAAGGATTGTCCACTTCCGATGACCAGACAAAGTTCACGTTTAATAACTTCGGTTATATAGGCACAATCAGACTCAACAGCGAGAGCTGCCCTACATTTTCCTGGGGCGCGTCATACGCGAGGGTACAGTCGTTTGACCGCGTGTTCCGTGGCGGCATCCGCAACCTTGGGGGCGCATCGTTAAGTAACTACGTGGCTGCGATGACCAATAGCGAGGGTTGGACTCCGCAAGAGATGTTCCCTGACAACCGTCCTAACAGCTGGAATCCTTACCGTGACACACAGGCACCCTGGCTCAGCCTGCTTGCATATCAAGGTTATGCCATAAACGACCAATACAACAGCAATGATGAGTTTGAAGGTTTCCAAGGTCTGATGGGAGATGACACCGGCGGTTCCGCCTCTTTCCAGGTAAGGGAGAAAGGATATGTCGACGAGTATTCAATAAATTTCGGAGGAAATGTATATAATACCGTTTACTGGGGCATAGGCTTCGGTATCACCGATATCAACTATACGCAGCAGACATTCTATGAAGAGAATCTTTCCGACGCTTACATAGCCGCCGAGTCAAGGACGGAGCAAGGAAACTTCGGTATGGCAAGAGGCACGGCAGATTACCGTCTGAGCAATTATCTTAACTCTAACGGCACCGGTTTCAACGTAAAATTCGGTGTCATTGTGAAGCCCGTGAATGAACTTCGCATAGGTTTCGCCGTTCATACCCCCACTTGGTATCAGATGACCGATACATATTGGGGTGCCATCGGTTATGACTATCGTCCCGGCAGGGGAATGGCTCCTGACGGCTCGATGGTGGATTATGCCAATGAGTATCTTGATAATTCAGGAATAGCGGAGACCAATAACGGTGTGAGCGATTACACTAATTACAATATGCGTACCCCGTGGCGTATGATGGTTGGTATAGCCGGAGTGATCGACGGTCAGGGCATCCTGAGTATGGATTATGAATATCGCGGTACCAACATGCAGGCATCAAGCAGTGACGGATATACTTATGAGGATGTCAAGGCTGATGTGAAGCAATATTTCAAGGGTACGAATATACTCCGTCTCGGTGCAGAGTACAGGGTGACACGTCAGTTCAGTCTCCGTCTGGGTTACAGTTATGAATGGTCGGGCGTAAAGCAGCAGGCTGCAAATGACGGACTCAATATATGGACTGCCGGAACATTGCCGAGTTACACGTTTGACAACAACACGCAGTATATCACAGCCGGTCTCGGATACCGTGTCGGTGGATTTTATGCCGATCTTGCCTACGTCAACCGTCATCGCGAGTCGACATGGCATGCGTTTTCACCGATTGTAGTGCAAGAGACGATTGACCAAGGCTCACCGGCGGCAAAGGTCAGCGACAACCGCAATCAGGTTGTGTTGAGTCTCGGCTATAAATTCTGAAAATAATTATTAACTTTGTACCCGAGGGTACTGTCACCTGGCAGTGCCCTCGGTCAGTTTATGAAAAATACGGAGCAACAGGATATTGACCTTGACAACAAGGAGTTTCAGGACGCGTGGAAACTGATACGTTTCACCCGCCAGTCGGTGTTTCTTACCGGAAAGGCGGGTACGGGAAAATCGACATTCCTGAAATATATATGCGCCAATACCAGGAAAAAATTCGTGGTACTCGCTCCTACCGGTATTGCGGCGGTAAATGTAGGAGGTGTCACGATGCACTCGTTCTTTAAGATTCCGTTCAAGCCCATTCTTCCCGACGACCCGGAGTTTGATACGCGTCACATAAAGTCGCGTATGAAATATTCCAAGGAATTTGTGAAGTTTCTGCGGGCTCTCGACCTGATAATAATCGACGAGATATCAATGGTGCGTGCCGACGTGATAGATTTTGTCGACAAACTGTTGCGTACCTATGGCGGCAATATGCGTGAGCCGTTTGGCGGAAAGCAGATGCTCTTCGTAGGCGATATTTTTCAGCTTGAACCTGTCGTGACCGGCGATATGCGCGACATCCTGGGCCGCTTTTATCCCAATCCGTTCTTTTTCAGCGCACGGGCGTTTTCAAATATACGCATGGTGCCGATAGAACTGAAAAAAGTCTACAGGCAGACCGACGGCGGCTTTGTAGAGATGCTTGACCGCATGAGAAGCGGATGTCCGACAGATGATGACATAAGGGTGCTTAACGGCAGGCTCGTCAGTCGCCGCGTGTCAAGGGCTGACGACCGCATGGTGATGACCATAGCCACTACCAGAAGCATGGTCGACCATATCAACGATGAGCATCTGGAAGCTCTTCCTGCCGCCGAGATTACATATATAGGCGAGATAAGCGGAGATTTCCCGGAAAACTCGCTCCCTACGTCAAAGGAACTGACACTTAAGACCGGCGCACAGGTAGTGTTTGTGCGCAATGACGCTGACAAGCGATGGGTCAACGGCACAATCGGCAAGGTATATCTTGCCGATGACGACCGCCTTATCGTAGAGCTTGAAGACGGGTCGTGCCATAATGTCGAGCCGGTGATATGGAGCAATATAAAGTATGAGTTTGACGAGGATAAAAATAAGGTGGTCGAGCGTGAGCTCGGCTCGTTCAAGCAATTTCCGGTCAAACTGGCGTGGGCGCTTACCATCCATAAGAGCCAGGGGCTCACATTCAACGATGTAGTGGTCGATATAGGAAGCGGCACGTTCAGCGGCGGACAGGCTTATGTGGCGCTGAGCCGATGCCGCAGTCTGGAAGGGCTTGCGCTCGCAAGCACCATTAACCGCCGTGACGTGTTCATAAATCCCGCCGTGGTAAAGTTCAGCCGTACGTTTAATGACACGGCGTTGATTGATGAGGCACTTGACCGTGCGAAAGCCGACGACCTGTATGCCAAGGCGCTCGCAGCGATTGACCGCGACGATGTGGCGGGGGCATTTGACCTTTTCGTGGAGGCGATGCGCGCCCGCAGCGAGATCGGTAATCCTGCGGTCATGCGTTTTGCGCGTAGCCGTCTGAGCCGATTGTTGCGATATAAGACCGAGGCTGAAAAACTTGCCGTGCAGGTTGCTGACAATAGCAGGACGCTTCACCGGCTTGCGTCGGAATATCTGTCGATGGCGCGCGAGTGCCGGAGTGAGGGAATGGATCCGGTGCCTGTATTTGCCAATTATGACAAGGCGATTTCTATAGCACCCGATTATGCCGAGGCATGGCTTGAAAAAGGCACTTTGTCGGCGGAACTCGGCGATTATGATGATGCTGTGGCTTCCATTGGGAAGGCATACGAAATTGATAAGGAGAATGTTGTCATCCCATACGAACTTGGTAAACTCTGGCTGTCACGCGGCGACTGTGTACAGGCTCTCGACTGGGGGCTTATAGCCTTGAAACTTGACGAGGAGCGGTCCGCTACCCATCAGCTACTTGCTGAAATCTATACCCGCGTCGGCGAGGAAAACGCCGCCGCCCATCACGCGTCGCTCGCCCGTAAATTCCGCCGCCGCAAGAAAAAATAGCAATGGCTTATCTGCCTGATAACCGGCGCAGCTGTAGGGGCGAGTGGAAGCTCAATGTCACTGACTTAAGGATTCTGCCCGGAATGGGCAAGATAAAGTTAGCCGCGGGTAGCCCCGAAGTGGGCACCCGTGGAAAACGATACCACCACAACAACGCAACCCTGAAACGGGTTGCATAAATATATGCTAATCAAGCGGCTATGCAACCCACTGCGGGGTTGAACCAAGGAGAGAGGAGCTTGAGCCACGGGTATGCCTCCGGCATTACCCGCGGATAACAGGATGAATCCCCCTTTCGGGGATTTATGGATCTTCTGCTTAAGTTAGTGACATTGAGTGGAAGCTCGCCTGGTCATACAGCTGCAAAAAAAGCAGGGGCGACCTTTAAGCCGCCCGCTACATATAAGTTTGTAAAGAATCGGTTATCGCGGAAGCACGTTTACCTTCAATGCGTTGTAGGCGCGCTCGGCTTTCTCGCGGGCTGCCTCGACTGTTTCGTCGGTGGCAAGTATCACGCCCATGCGGCGATGTCCCTTGATTTCGGGTTTGCCGAAGATTCTGATTTGTGTTCCCGGCTCTTTGAGCACTTCCTCAAGGTTGTCAAACTCTACCTTGTCGGTGTCGCCTTCAACTACGATAGCGCGTGATGCTGAAGGACCGTAGAATCGGATTGACGGAACGGGGAGACCAAGCAAGGCGCGGGCATGGAGTCCGAACTCGCTCAAGTCCTGAGATATCATGGTCACCATACCTGTATCGTGGGGACGGGGTGATACCTCGCTGAATATGACTTCATCGCCCTTGACAAACAGTTCGACACCGAATATGCCGTAACCGCCGAGTGCATCGGTCACCTTCTTGGCGATTTCCTGCGCCTTGGCAAGCGCGCTGTCGGTCATCGGCTGCGGCTGCCATGAGTAACGGTAGTCGCCGTCAATCTGGATATGTCCTATAGGCTGGCAATATGTCGTTCCGGAGCAGCTGCGCACTGTAAGGAGAGTGATTTCATAGTCAAAGTCGACAAATCCCTCGACGATAACCCTGCCGGCACCGGCGCGACCGCCTTCTTGGGAGATTGCCCATGAGCGCTCGATGTCCTCGGGCTTGCGCGCCACGCTCTGACCATGACCCGATGAACTCATGATAGGCTTGATTACACAGGGAAGACCGATTTCCTCGACCGCGTTCTTAAATTCCTCATAATCGGAGGCGAAGCGGTAGCGTGAGGTCTTCACTCCGAGCTCTTCGGCTGCAAGACGGCGTATGCCCTCGCGGTTCATTGTGAGCCATGCGGCACGCGCGGTCGGGGTCACGTGATATCCCTCTTTTTCAAGCTCGCGCAATGTGTCGGTCGCGATTGCCTCGACCTCGGGGATGATATGGTCGGGTCGCTCCAGTTCGATGATTTCGCGGAGAGCCTTCCCGTCAAGCATATTGAACACATGGCTGCGATGGGCTATCTGCATGGCGGGCGCATTGGGATAACGGTCACAGGCTATCACCTCCACACCGTAGCGCTGCAGTTCAATCGCCACTTCCTTACCGAGTTCTCCACTCCCGAGCAACAACGCTTTGCGTGCTATCGGGGTCATTACTGATCCAATTTTACTCATATATACGCTTGTGATGAATTTATGACTGCAAAATTACACAAAAGTGACCGTTACGGCAAATCGTTACGCGATTCTTTAGCATCGGCGGTCATCGGGCGAGCGGATTCCAGCCGTCGTCGCCTGCAAGCACCGTGGCGATGTCGTAGCGGCTGATGTCGTCGAGCTGCCGCGAGTAGGGGACACGTGCCGCCGGGTTGGCACCGTCGCCCGTGCTGCGGTATTCGGCATAGAAGGCGGTCTTCTTGTTGGATTCCTTGCCCCAGTGATCCCATCCGGCGGGAGCGATGTGGCGTCCGAGGTTGCAGTTGATATACACAGCCTGCGCGTAGGGTCGCCAGGGGCGCGACAGATACACGCCCTCCACGCCGTCAGCACCGGTCAGTGTGCAGTCGTGGAACACATATCCGTAGGAAGCACCCTTTTCCGTAGCCGGAGCGGTGACATATCCGCGGCCCTTGCTGTGGATGGTGCATCGGTTGAAGACTGCTGTCGATTTGCCGAATATGAAGTCGACTGTCCCTTCGATGTAGCAGTTCTCGTAATATTGGCGAGAGGGTACTCCGTAGGTATAGAGCGTGTCTTGGCAGCCGAGGAAGCGGCAGTTGCGGAACGTGGCGCGGTCGCCGCTGACGAAGCATGCCACAGCCTGACCTACAGGACCTGATGAGTTTTCAAAGGTGATATTCTCGGCGATGAAATCGGGGGCGTATATGTAGCACGATGCCGAGCCGGAGGTGGATTTCTCGTCGCCGAAGCGGTTGAGCTTCGACGCGTAATCGTCGTAGGTGATTACCGCGCCATCCTCGCCGATTATCGAGAGATTTATCTTGCACGGGGCGATGATGAGTTTTTCCTTGTAGACACCTTTCTTGATGAAGATGGTGGTGCGCGCTTTTTTGCGGAAATCGGGCACGGAGTTGACCGCTTCCTGAATTGTGGTGAAGTCGCCGGAGCCATCCTGAGCGACAACGATGTCGTAGCCCTTCGCGTCGGCGGCATGCATTAGCCCAAACGCCATGAGCAGACTGATTACAAAAATTACTGTAGATTTCATTGCGATATTAGTTTATGGACTTCAAAGTTACAAAAAATTCCTCGCGTTCGGATTGATTTGTGTTGTAAAACATCATATCTCCCACGGCATAACGTACGGCAAAATTTTAGAACCTTATGCGATGTGAAAATACGCTTACTTACAATTTACTTTTATAGCTCCAATAAATCCGTTTGAATTACTTGGAATAATTGAGAGAGAGCTTCCTTGGAGAGTCAGTTTGCCTTCTTGAAGACACAGCTTAGAATTTTCATCTACATCTGTCACGAATAGGTAAGTTAGATTTCCCAGTTCACCGCTCATCGTAACAATTAGCATATCATTGGTGCCGGATTCATTTGAGGCGCAATATACAAACGCCCCCGCATATCCGTTATTCCCACCATTAATCATATATGATAAGGGCACTTGATTTAGAATGGCGTAAGTGGCATTCCCAACTGTTTTAATATCTTCACTATTCAAATTATGCGCACCGGCAACTTTCATTATTTCGTTTTTCTTGATGACATTGTTAATTGATACTGAGATAGTATCATTAAATTCAGTTGAGATTTTTGGAAGATTTGATAGTGCATTATATGCTTCTTTCAAATTTAAAGCATGTATGCTCAAAATAGAGCAACTCAGTGTAAATAGAATGAGTATATATTTCTTCATAATATATTGTTTTGATTAAAACAGCAGAAAGAGCTTTTTGGTTGTTGGAAAAACATCGTTTTACGTTGATTTTCAAGTCAGAATGAGACATTTGTCATATCGAATGTCGATTATTTTCGTTAAATTTGCACATGGCAGTACTCTATAAGATATTGATTTTGGGTGTTGGCTTTGCTCTCTACTGTAAGCTGTGGGTGCAACGCCGGTTATATTTGTGCTATCAGAAAGGAGGGATGAGATGAAAAATATAATTTATAAATTTGTAGTTGTTCTCGCGTTATTATTGATTGGCGCGGTTCTCATCAATGTAAGGACGCAGAATTTGACGGAGGGGAGTCAGCAAACTGAAATTGACTCGGTAAATGCCGGAAAGAAGCATCGTTCGGGGAGGCATTATGACGCTTATTCTGTTAGAACGGCTAAAGATAAGTTGCAATCAGGAGAGGCGCAACTATTGGTTCAAAATGGGGCAGAGCTTGTCATATATGAGGGAGAGGAATTGTTTAAAGAAAAATTCGGCGTAGATTATAAGTATTTAGGATGTGTAGTGAGATGCACCCAAAAGGAAATGGTACAGTACAACACTGTCTTAATGGATTATCTTACCGCGAAATTTGGAAATGAATGGCGAAACTTCATCAGAGAAGACGTATCGGGATTAGACGAATATGGAGTAGATGCGTTTAAGGATATCGTCTATGACGAGAATGGAACAGCAACTATGATTTTGCCTGTAATTTACAAGTCATTGGGTAGATCGGCATCAAGTCCGCCTTCCGCTATTAAAGAAATTATCGGTTGTGAACCTTTGACATCGCTTGGATTTATGTATCGTGGAAACGAATACTATATGCCTCTGTCATGTGATTTTGATATTGAAGAACTTCCATTAGAGAATGAACTGATAGAGGTAACTATCCGAATTTTTAGTCCGAAAGTGTTTCGATATTCCAAGAGCATAAAGCCATACCCGTTTAGCGTTATCGAATCTGTGAATCTTCTGAAATGATTATGAAATGCTTATTTAAGTTGAGATTTAATATGATCCATGGCTTTCTGATATTCTGATTTGATTGACCCGGCTTTAATGGTTCCATTGTCAAATAGGCGCAGGATAAAATCGTTGAGCGATTCTTTTTTATCTTTTTCATTCAGGTGTACGTATATGATAGGCGCCAGGACAAGACTGCCATCGACATATTCCGCAAACTCGTCATAAACATTTTTCATGTCCCGTCGTCCGATTTTATGAGAGATAAATACTTCTGCGGCAACAACGAAAGCCTCATTTAGTCCTTCGCGATGATTACTCGCAATCGCTTCATTTTCTTTATAGAAATCATCTGCCTTCAATTCTTCAAGTCTTTTCATCAGAGTGTCGGATATTTTAAGTCTATGCAAGTTTTCATGTATATATACTTTTAGAAAGTCAAGTCTAAACTGTTTTTCCATCTCCTTGTCAAGTAATAGCGGGGTGCAGCAGAAAGATTCGTCGGACAGGTTAAAAGCATTGTCGATATTCAGCACATAGATGTTTGAATGGGTTTCTGACAATCCTTCCGGACCTGAAAATTCGGTCATTGCCTCATGTATGTTATTGAGGATTTCATCGGAGACCTCGTATGAATCAATATAACCTGTTAAAACCGGCTTAATTTCTAAATCCCAATATCGGGAGTAACCGGATTTGTTTATAGCCGACAGACAATATGTAAGTTGAGACTGTAATCCGATAATGTTTTTTATCCATTCCGAATTGTCCGGGTTCCCTGTTTCGCTGTCGTGTAAGGATGCAAAAAAATGAATACACGCATCTATATCGTTCCTGTTGTCATTAAATATCGCATAGAAATTACACAATTTGGAAGCTGTGACACTTTCATTTATTTGTTCAAGGTGATGCATGAATGTTGAGTCGGTCGTAAGATGACAAAAATGGGAGTTATCCTTGATTTTGTCAAAATATTGAATCGATGAGATTAGGTCAAAACATTTGGATGTCGTAAACAATCGACTTGAGCCAAGATCCTTTGTTGCATAAGCATTTCCGCCACAAAGCCCAATCACCATAACCAGTGTGACCAATATCTTTTTCATATTCTGTTTATATTTTTGCTTTTTCTGATATTTTACAAAGTTAAGCAACTTTTAAAAATTAGTTTATAAATTCTTATTTCAGTAACCGTACGAGCTGATACATCCTTATTCGTCTTTCCGGCGATTTCCCGGCTGTCAATCAGTCGTGTAGCCCGCTACACTCCTTCTCGTCACCCGAAAAATCCCTCGAAAATACTTCATAATTATATTTCAGCTAATTTTTGCGAGTTACTTAAGCAAAAAACTATTTTGTCAGCGGTATCGTCAGTTTTTCTGTCGAAGTGTAGAGGATATGAGTTTTGATGGGTTGAGGGCGATTTTCCGTTGCAAGGGAAGATATATTTTCGTAATTTTGGGAATCTCATTTCATTAAAAATCACGAAGTGAAATGTTTTGAATATGAAAAGACGTTTTCTCTTTGCTTCAGTTGTGAGCATCATTATTGCAGTGGTATCGACCGCCTGTGGAAAGACAAGCACTACCAAGACAGAAAAGGTAGACGGCGTTGAATGGAATGTATCTGTTTGCAATGCCGTGCAGTTTAATGACCCTCAGACGGGTGTAGACACTGATAACAATTACACGGTTGCTGATACGGCAGCGGTAAATGAAAAACTTTTGAGTATAAAGCTTGAAAAACTTACACTCGACTGGACTATACCCGGCGCGGATGGAACGATTTGGTTGGTTGCATACGAAAGTGAACCGATTTTGTCGGAAAAAGTAATCGTAACGGAGGCTAATTCAATGCCTTCTTACGGAGGCGACATTCAGGTCGGTTTCAAATTTCCAGATGTTGAAAAATGGGCAACAATAACAAGAGAGAACATAGGTAAGCGTCTGGCTGTATTTGTCAACGGTCGACTAATGAACGCTCCCAGAGTAAACAGTGAAATTGAGTCAGGAAGTTGCTCAGTATCAATCCCTGCGAATATGGTAAAGGATTTTTTGCCAAATCTTGACCTTGAAAAGATTAAGCAATAAAGAAATTCACTATTTTTGTATTTGGATTGAGTCAATTCTTTCCACGATATTTTGAATAATAAGAAGCGTTGTTGACCTTCGAATAATCCCACTGAATCATGAATAATATGTTTAAGTATCTCTCACAACTTGCTGTCGTAATATTGTTTGTCGCTTGTACTACATCGAAATCGACAATCTCCACTAATGTCAATCTGTCCCGATATGAGTATGCTTCTATTATCAATAACGATTCATACCATATTCCGGCGGAATTAATGGAATATGAAATTCAGCTATTCGATGCCGTGGAAAATTCACATTTGAAACTTGTAAGCGATGCCAGAATCTACGAGTTGACACCGGCAGAGCAGGAAAAACTTTTGTTAGTCAAATATGGCGTAAACGTGCAGCCTGAAGAGACTATTGTTATTGTCAACTTCATAGACTATATCACAGGTCGCCCTGTAGCATCATGCAAAGGTGCATATTCCTCTCTCGGGATTGCAGGAGTTTCACATGATATAAAAGGAGCAATAAACAGGGTTTCGAAGCAAATATCTGACACATTCAATCCTCAAAAGTGAAAATCTATCTTCGGATTCCTCCTCGCCTTCTTTCAATCTTCCAGATTCCCGGGACAAGATTCTTAAGCTCCTGATGTTATAGCGTGTTGCGGGGTGGGGGCGAGCTTCCACTCGCCCCTACAGCTACGCGGTTTGGGATCGGGTGGTGGTAGGAATTGTGGGTGTGAAGATAAATTATTAAATGTGTATGATACCTTGTAAATTAAGACCGGAGTGTTATTTTTCAAGTAGAAATTTCCACGCCGGTATAACTTCTATTTTCATGCCGTCACGATCCAACTCTGCCTCATCCTCATAGGTGACGATAACTCTACGGCTGCATGGAAGAAATTTCCCTATTTGAATTAATCCTTTTACTTCGCGTTCCGATGTTTCTGAAGCGTTTTTAACGGAGTAACATGCTTGAATTGCCATTTCTGTTTCAGGAATATAGAAATCAACCTCGATGCCATGATTGTAGTGATATACAGAGTCTTTTGATCCATATCTACGTATAAGGGAGAGTGCCACCATGTTTTCCAGAAGTGATGTGCGTATATCCACTGCAAGCAAGGAAATTATGCCGTTATCAATGAAATAGTATTTCGGGTTAGTGATTCTTTCAGTTATGTTGTCGGCGATGTTGGGCACTACAATCAACAGATACGCGTCAAGTGCGTAAGAAAGATAATTTATAACCGTACTTTTGCCGATTTTAGTTCCTGTTGACGCTACAATATTGGCTGCGCGAGTAAATGAAAGCGGCTGTTTCACACTTTCTGCAAGTTTGCGGAAAAGCACCCGTAGCGCGAAGATGTTTTCAACTTTGTGACGAGCCGCTATGTCACCTAAGAATATCTTCTGATATAGGCTTGTAAGATAATCACGTTTCACCGGCATGGTAGCACATTCGGGAAAGCCTCCGAATTGAAAGTATTCCTCAAATTGTCGCATTAGCGCACCTCGGTCAGCCGTTGTTGCTGTAATCAGTCTATCATTACTGTCAATGCCGTTTATCGCAAGATATTCACTGAACGAGAACGGTAATAC
>X378_Fat_Sand_Rat__coassemble_164_pt1 | contig 13604 bp, 10 predicted proteins | sample X378_Fat_Sand_Rat__metabat2_high_PE_001 | metagenome-assembled genome bin X378_Fat_Sand_Rat | reverse complement strand
CAATGTGAAACTTACCCGACCACAGGAACTGCCGGTCGATGTGGTGACCCCTCCCGAACGTCCCATTCCCGACATTCCCGTTACCCTCCCGCGTATAACCCCGGGAAAAACCGTGACCTATCCTGTCAATTTCACTTTCTACCACACCCCCTGCGGTATAAACAATTTCGACACCACGGCACTCTCTTTTGACAACCTATCGTCAAAGTCACTTGCCGCCGCATGGCGGCGTCTCAGCAATCACACCGACAGCGAGACACTCCTTGACGACTGCCTGCGCCTCCGCGAAGAGCTGAATCTCTGCGACTACGGCTACATGAAACTTATCGAGGCGATGGCGGCAAAGCTCTATCCGCGTTCTGCCGACAAGCAGGCGTTTCTGACCGTATTTCTCCTGAACCAGTCAGGTTACGACGCAAAACTTGCCAATCGCGGCAACCGGCTCTGCACCCTGTTTCATCCGAGCCATCAGATATATTCAAGACCATTTTTCACGCTCAACAATAAAAAATATTTCGTCAGCGGCGACCTTGCCGAAAGCACCGCGTCGCTCAATGTCTGTGATCTTGACTTCCGCAGCGGTGCCACACCGATAAGAATGGTCATGAACCGCATACCGGCATTCACCCCCCGCGCCGGGCGACAACCCTCCTACTCGTCGGCGCTATGGAAAATGGCACCGCCCGTCAAGGTGGAGGTCAACCCCTCGGTGATAGAGTTCATGAACGATTACCCGCTGCTCGACTGGCAGCTCTACGGACTCTCGCAGCTGAGTGCCCCCATAAAGTCAAGTATATGTCAGGCGCTTGCGGTGATTACCGAGGGCATGAACGAGGTCGAGGCGGTCAATACCCTGCTCGACTATATGCAGTTCGGCTTCAACTATATGACTGACGGCGACCAGTTCGGATATGAGAAGCCTTTCTTCTTCGACGAGAATTTCTACTATCCCGCCAACGACTGCGAGGACCGCGCCATATTGTTTGCCCGGCTTGTGAAATCGCTGCTCGGTCTTGATGTGGTGTATCTCAACTATCCGCGCCATCTCGCCACCGCCGTGAAATTTTCTTCCGACATCAAAGGCACATACGTGCTTGTCGACGGTGAGAAATATTTTGTATGTGACCCCACATGCCTACACGGGAAGGCAGGCACTCTTGCCGCCGTCTACTCCAACTCGCGCCCGAAAGTCGTTAAAATCACCGAATGAAAAAGCTCTGCCGCAAAATAATGTCATTGCCGCTATGGCTCAGAGGCATCGTGGTCACGCTGCTTGCATTCCTCATATCCTGGATTGCGGTCTATGACCTTATGTCGGTATCTTTTTTCTCCCCGATGGAGAAAGCCGCCGATTTCCGCTTCAGCGATTTCTATACTCTCGTGGCTAATGACCGCGCGGTAAAGACACTCCATCCCTCGATAGTCATTGTTGCCGTCGACGGGTGCAACCGTCGCGAGATTGCCGCCACACTTGACGACATCAATTACTGTATGCCTGCCGCCACAGGTCTTGACATCGCCTTTTCAGTGCCACGTGACACCCTCGACGACCCGCTTGCGGAGGCGATAGCGTCATTTCCCGGAATAATATTACCGGTATTCGCCGAGGAGACCGCCGACGGTGATTACACCGTATCACATCAGTCTTATTACGACCGCTTCGCCCCCGATGATGCCGTGTTTGCCGCCGTTAACATCGAGGGAGAAAAAGAGGCGCGCTTCACTGTCAGGGAGTTTATGCCACTCTTCCCCTCCACGGCTGAGAGCGATGCAATCCCCTCTCTTTCCTACGCCCTTGTCGCCAAGGCGTCGCCCGGCAGTGCCGGCGAGGTAAGCCGCCGCGACTTCGGCAGCGAGGCTCTGCGCTACGCGTCGCGTGAATTTGAAATACTGTCGCCCGATGAGATTCTTGACAATCAGGAGATGATTGAGGGAAAAATCGTGATTGTGGGGAAAGTCCGTGATGCAGGCGACCTTCACTCTACACCGCTCGACAATTTCACTCCGGGAGTGCTTATCCATGCCTGCGCGGCGGCGACAATACTTGACGGCGACTTCACGCGCCGCCTCACCCCTGTGGAAAACTGGCTTATCGCCGCAGTCGCCTGCTATCTTGTAGTGCTACTCAGCCTCTATCTGGCAAGTCACACTCTCGGCGACCTTGTCGTCAGGGGAATCCAGCTTGCCGCCCTCTATCTGATGATTTTGACCGGCACACTGATGTACACGCGCTTCAATATCGACCTCGACTTCGCCAATGCAATGCTCATGACTTCGCTCGGGGTCGTGGCTTGCGACCTGTTTAACGGCATTTTTGCCGACGACGGTATCCTTGTGCTCGGTCAGGAAAAAATCCATGGATTGATAATACACACTAAACATATCACGAATGAGTTTTACAAAAAATACATTTTTAAGAGTGTTGCCGACTCTTCTGCTAATGATGACGGCAGCATCGCCCGTCCTTGAAGCGGCATTAAAAGTTTACAAGACAAAGGGCGATGTCACGCTCCGCGCCGGTAACCGGTGGACCGCACTGCAGAGGCGCGCCGAGGTGAAGCCGGGCGACATGCTGCGCATACCCTCGGGAGGCGCGGTGGAAATACTCGACACCGACACCCGCCGTCTATACTCCTCCCTGTCGTCGGGTGACATCTCTGTCAAATCACTGATAGAAGCGGCAGTAAACGATGCCGCCGGTGTCACGCGCAAGACCAACGACAGGATTCTCGCATCGGTCAGCGAGAGCGGCAATGCGCGCAAGTCGCGTTTCGGAAGCGCCGGACTGTCGATGCACGACACTGATGCCGGCACAAGTGCCCTGACCGCACTTGACCCCTCCGTGCCATATCTGCGCCGGCTGATGAACCTCCCTGCCGATGCCGCTTACGATGATTACAGCGACATCATCCTTATCAGGCGCGACATCGACGGCAGCGACGAGTCGTTTAATTTCGCCGTGTTCAATACCCTCGACTCACCGCTCTTTATCAATATAATCGACCAGAACGACGACGGCGGCATCAACTTTTATTTTGACGAAAATCCACTTGTCAGCCCGCGTGGCGAGACCGTAATCCGGGAGTACAGGTATATTCTCCCCGCAGACCCCACAGGATATATCGTCATCGCCTCCGACCGGCAGTTTACCGCCGGTGATATCCGCACAATCCTGAAAGGAGAGTCTCCCGCAGCCGGAGGCAATTTCTTCTACTCCCTTCTCCGCATCTAACCCCGCATTTACCGATCCTTAAACATACAAGACAATGACAATCAAAAAGTTTGACTCCAATTTTGACATCGCGCTATGGATTATCTTCATAGCCCTCGGCATCGCGTCATGGTTTCTATGCAAAAACCTCAGCGCGCCTGAATATGAGCGTGTCGCCAACCCTATAGTGAAGTCCTACACCTATACCGATGACGACGGCGATGTTGTCGAGTCGCAATACGAGGCGGTGTGGCATCATAAAAACTTTTCATCACCAAGCATAGTCCTTTACGATGGAAGCCGTGACAAGGCATTCGAAATCAAAGATGAATATCTGCCGGAATATGAGAGTTTAATGCCGGAAAGCCGCTACGGCGCGTTCTTTTACCGGTGGTTCTGGGTGATGTTTGCTCTCTTTGTGATTGTTGCCGGATTGGTAGTCTACTATGTCGGCGGTGCTTTGCGCGACACTATTCTCTATAATAAAATCAAAAGCAACCCGACATTTGCCGATGTCGCATATTTCCTTTATACCGACCGTGTGTGCAAGCGCGATGACGCGAGAGCACTTATCCCCGCTACCATCGACAGTTACATCAAAAATCAGATACCTCAACTGGCTAAGAAATATCCCCAATCGTTTGTAAATCTGGTTATCAGTCTCCTTTGCGAAATCAAGTGTCAAAATGACACAAAGATTAAATTTTTCCTCCAATATCTTGAAAACACAAAAGACCAGCTTGAATACCTGAAAGTTTTGTCGGCATACTGGGCATCACCCGAAAGAACTCATCCCGATGCAGCAAAATATCGCGAAAGAGTGGACTTCCTCCGTCAGAAGAAATATATAAAGATTGAAAGCACAGTCACTCCGCAAGAAGTGGCGGAGATTGTAACCCGACAACTCAACAAGCTCTTCACAGATATAATGGGCAGCGAAGTATTCTCATTTCAAGCTTATGAATCTGAAATGATGGAGACATGGAAAGTCAACGGCAGCATATTTGTAAAGGTTGAGACGGAAAATACACCGCGCACCTTCACTTGGAGCGGCGAAGGATATAAGGATATCGAATTTCCGGGCATAGACATTAGAGTCACAATATATCATTACGTACAAAAGGAGAAAAAGATTCTTTGGAATAAGTTGCTTGAGCCTAAATGTACTTACGAGGCTGAAACCCTGAAAATCTCCGACCTTTACGACAACATGATTAAAAAGACCCTTGAATCATTTGACGAGGAATTAAAGAAATGAAAGCACCTGCTATTTTCCTGCTGCTCCTGTCATTCCTGTGCGGAAATGCCGGAGCCACAATATCGTTTACCGATTCCATTACGGGTGTCACCCTGAACCTCCCAGATAGTGCGGTCATCAAGGAATCGTCCAAAGTCGCCTACAAGAAACTGAGCGTCGAACTCCCCGGAGGCGCATATCTGTCCGCATATTCTGTCCGCAATCCGAAAGACGAGACCTATACGTGGTCTTACATGAATGATTTCGACAAGTCTTATGGCACTCCATTCAAAAAAGAAAAATTGTCGGGTGATGTCGACGGTTGGAGGAGAATATACGGCTTCAAAACCGCCGACGGCACTCCCTACGTGCGTTGCGTCACCCTTATACGTGGAGAGAATTACGCATTTTACATTGAGGAAAACGCTTGGTCGGCAGATAAACTCATCTCGCCCGAACTTGTCCAAAATTCCGTATTCCCTTCCGCCGTTGCCAATAACGTCAAGGGAGGGAGACGACATGAAGCCTATAACCATTTTAAAGATTACATCTGCATAATCGTACTTGTCCTCTTAGGCATAGCTCTCCGCTTTGCACGTGAATCTTTATCCCATGTGGTAAAATGGACAATCATCCTGCTTTTCGGAATAATCCAGCTTATAGTCGATTATAAAATTAGCTATATCACGCTATGGATAAGTATCTGCTCGGGAGTGACATGCTCGGCAATCACCTATCTGTTCCTCTATTGCCCCACATGGGATGACTTCTTTAACCGCCTCGAAAAAATCATTGGCAAAGCCGACTGACCCAATCAGTCTATAAACCACCGCGTAGCCGTAGGGGCGGCTGTAATGCCGCCTACTACCACGCGTGACTCTCAACACCTAAAAATCAATCTGTCGCTTCTGACGCTCTGTCCTTCTGTGTCCTTAAATCTCCGGAAAATTTCTATCTTTGCAAAAAGCATAGTTATGAAAGGATTAAATGTCTGTTTAGTGAGTTTATTGATGATTGCCATGAGTCACATTACTGCAACTGCCACCATTCCGGTGCGCGGTGTCGTTTATGATGTAGGTTTGAATTACTCCGGTACCTTGTCGGTGGCTGAGTTTGACTCGGCGCGTGTAGCCTATGATATGGGAGTTATTAGAAATATACTCCGATGCAACTCCGTGAGAATAGAAGGCGAGGATATCGACCGGCTTGCAAGAGCCTCGGAGATTGCGAGCGCCAACGGACTGAAAGTGCTGTTCAATCCTTGGAAAATGAATGCCGGTGCCGATGAGACAGTGCGCTATATGACTGATGCCGCCAAAACCGCACAAAAACTGTTTGAGAAAAATATCGACATCGTTTTTGTGGCAGGATGCGAATATTCGATGTTTAGCAAAGGCACCATTCCCGGGGAGACGATGATGGAGCGGATGCAATGGCTCATGTCGCTCGGACAGTCGCCCGAAACCGCACAGGCAAAACTCCAGGAAATGTCTGACCGCCTCAACCCTATCCTTGCGGATATATGTAAAGGTGTGCGCCGACATTTCACGGGTTTGCTCACTTACGCATCACTCCCGATGGAAAATGTCGACTGGAATCTGTTTGACATCGTGGGAATCGACTATTACCGAACCTCCGAAAGTGCGGAAGAATATGTAGCGGGGATTGACCGTTACCGCCTCGGCAAACCAGTATGGGTCATGGAGGTAGGATGCTGTGCCTACGAGGGTGCGGCTAAATTAGGAAGCGGCGGATTCGCCATTTTCAAAGGCACTGATGCCGAGGGTAATGCAATTTACGAAGGAGGCGTGACACCGCAACGAAGCGAAAACGAGCAAGCCGATTATGTAGAAGAACAAATCACGCTGCTTGATCGCGCGAAAGTCGACGGTGTATTTATATTCGTATTCTCTTTCCCGGTGTATCCCTACGATGCAGAAGGCATTGACTACGACATGCTGTCGTTTGCGCTCGTGAAGTCATTCCCCGCCGGCGACGCCCACGGGAAAGGCATCCCTTCATGGGTGCCAAAACAGGCATTCTACCGCCTCGGCTCCATCTACACCGCAATGGACAACTGAAAACTGACATCTGACAACTGACAACTCAAAACTGACAACTCCCGACTGACAACTCTTTCCCCGTCAGGGGATAATCCAAACTTAGCCGTGGCGTTGAGCGTAGCGATACCCACGGAAGATTGCGCCATGAAGGATGGTTTCCGGAGGAATCATCTCGGAGTGCGGGGGATGATGCCCTGCGGGCACCGCCTACCTCGCAACGCGGGCGCCCTTCCAGGCGCCCCTACAGCTACGCGCAACGAACTGAAATCTGAAAACTGACAACTCTTCTGTCCTTCTGTATCTCTGACAACTCAAAACTGGCAACTCAAATTTTTGCCTTTTCACAAATAATTGCTAACTTAGCGAGACTTAATAACTTTTACTTAATTGGCATGATTGATATACATCGCTATTGCGTAATTATGTGCGGAGGTATAGGCAGCCGTTTCTGGCCGTACAGCCGCTCCGAACGTCCTAAACAGTTTATTGACTTCTTCGGCACAGGAAGGTCACTTCTTCAGATGAGCTATGACCGTATATTGCCTATAGTCCCGAAAGAAAATATCATAATCGTAACCAACGACCAGTATGCCCCCCTTGTAAAAGAGCAGCTTCCGGAGCTTGACGAGTCGCAGATACTTCTCGAACCGGCGCGCCGCAACACCGCTCCCTGCATCGCGTGGGCGGCATATCACATTATGGCACGTGACCCGGAGGCATCCATGATTGTCACTCCGAGCGACCACCTCATCACCCGCGAAAACGAATTTATAAAAGCTATCGAACAGGGATTTGAATTTGTCGAGACCCACGATGCACTCCTCACCCTCGGCATCAAACCCACTCGTCCCGAGACCGGCTACGGATATATACAGATCGGCAAGCCGGTGAGTGGTGACATACTGAAAGTCAAGACATTCACAGAGAAGCCCGACCTCGACCTTGCAAAGGTATTTGTCGAGAGCGGCGAATTTTTCTGGAACTCCGGCATATTCCTCTGGAGTGCCAAGTCGATACTCAACGCCCTTCACGAATATGCGCCCGACCTCACAAATACATTTGACCGCGGCGCTGACGCGTTCGGCACTCCGGCTGAAAAAGATTTCATCCTCAAAGAGTTCCCCGGCTGCGTAAGTATCTCAATCGACTATGCAGTGATGGAACGCGCCACCAACGTGTATGTAGAGTGTGTGAGCTTCGGGTGGAACGACCTCGGCACATGGAGCGCACTTTACGACAACTCGCCTAAAAACCGCGAAGCTAATGTGACACAAAACTGCCGCGTACTCGCCTACAACTCCACCGGCAACATCTTTGCCGTGCAAGGCGACAAACTTATCGTGGCAAACGGACTGAAAGACTACATCATAGCCGATGCCGGCGATGTGCTGCTGATATGCCCCAAGGCTGATGAGCAGACCATCAAGCAATATGTTAACGATGTAAAACTTGCCTATGGCGACAAGTTCCTCTAATCCGAGAGTGCCCGTGCCGGAATTTCCCTTCCGGCACGAGGTGCCCTTGCAGATACGTTTCAACGACATCGACCTGCTCGGTCACCTCAATAACGCGGTATATATCCAGTTTTTCGACCTCGGAAAGAGCCGCTATTTTCAGGATGTGATGCCTGAAGGTGTCGACTGGCGACATATCAACATAGTTGTCGCCAACATAAACTGCGACTTCTTCGCGCCCACATATATCACTGAACCGATTGCCGTACTCACCACTATCACTCACATGGGAGAAAAGAGCTTCGCACTCGAACAGCGCATTGTCAACAGCGACAACGGCGAGGTGAAATGCATCGCCAAGACCATAATGGTAGGCTTCGACATGACTACCGGAAAGTCGGCGCCCATCGATCCCAAATGGGTGGAAGCCCTTGAGAGATACGAACAACGGAAGCTCTGACGCCACGGATGAAAACCCTATATGTCAGCGATCTCGACGGCACATTGCTAACCCCCGACAGCCGGGTAAGCGCGCGTTCGGCGGAGATATTGTCACATCTCTCCGCGCAGGGAGCGCTTATCACCGTCGCCACGGCACGTACCCCGGCAACAGTCGAGCCGTTGCTTGCCGATGTAAATTCGACGCTCCCCGCCATAGTGATGACCGGTGCGTCACTGTGGGACAGAAAAGAGAAGCGCTATGTCGACACGCGCTTTATCGATGCCGACACCTCACGTATCGTGCGTGAGACAGCCTCCCGTTACGGGGTAGATCCGTTCACCTACACGCTTGGCGACAATGGAATCCTGGAGATATACCGAAATGGAGTAATTGCCCCTTGTGACCGCAAATTTATCGACGAGCGGTCCAATCTGCCGCTTAAACATTTCCATATCGACACACCGCAAGGCGATGACTATGCCCTGCCGCGTACAGTGCTCTTTTTCGCCATGGGAAACCCCGACAGAATATTTCCCCTTGCCGATGAGCTGCGCGCCACCACCCAATGCTCGGTAAGCAGTTATATCGACATATTCGGCGATGACACCGCTGTACTGGAGGTACTCGCACCCGGACTCAGCAAAGCCGACTCCGTAAAGAAAATCGCCCGGCAATACGAAGCTGACCGCATAGTAGCTTTCGGCGACAACCTCAACGACCTGTCGATGATGAAGATAGCCGATGTCGCCGTTGCTGTCGGCAATGCCCGCGACGAGGTGAAAGAGGTAGCCGACACGATAATCGGCACAAACACGGAAGATTCCGTGGCGCGTTTCATAGCGGATGATTTCAACGCCATGCAATAATAAGTTTCAGCATCGCGTTAATCATGAGTATGGCAAACATTTACGACACCCGGCGCTATGGGACGATGGCTTTTCTTGTCATCGCCATCGCTTTGGTATCGGTGTTTCTTTACATCTCCAACCGCATAGTCCGTGACCTTGCCTCACAGGAGCATGAACGAATGGAAATATGGGCAGACGCCACAAAGGCAATCATAACGATGTCGGATGACGATGCCGAAGGCGGTTCGCCCGGCAACCTCGACTTCCTGCTGCGCATAATCGAGGGCAACCGTACCATCCCCGTACTGCTCACCGACGACGAAGGCACAATATTGATGCACCGAAACTTCGAGCTTCCGGAGCCTATAGACTCGCTCAATCCTCTATTCATATCGGACCGCAACGCCGAATATCTTGAAAAGAAGCTCGCGCGCCTCCGTAACACATCAAATGTAATTCACATAGTCATAGCACCCGGTGACTCGCAGCATCTCTACTACGAGGACAGCCGCCTTCTGCGCCTGCTCAACTACTACCCCTACATCCAGATTCTTACGATGCTCATATTTGTCACCGTGGTCTACTACGCCCTGATATCTACAAAGAAAGCGGAACAGAATAAGGTGTGGGTAGGACTTTCAAAAGAGACCGCCCATCAGCTCGGCACCCCCATATCATCACTGATGGCATGGATGGAACTTCTTGAATCGCTCGGCGTCGACAGCGACACCGTAACCGAGATGAACAAGGATGTACAACGCCTGTCGACAATAGCGTCGCGCTTCGGCAAAATCGGGTCTAAACCTCAGATGGAGTGTACCGATGTCAACCGTCTTGTAGAAAAAGCCGCCGGTTATATGTCATCACGTATCTCAAAGCGTATAAAAGTGACTGTTGTCACCGCCGGAGAGCCGTTGCCCGTCAATCTCAGCGACTCCCTCTTCGAATGGGTGATGGAAAACCTCATCAAAAATGCCGTGGACGCAATGGATGCCGACGGGTCAATCACCATCACCCTGCATAAAGAACGCGACTGCGCCTGCATCGAGGTGACCGACACCGGCAAGGGACTCCCCAGAAAGCGTTTCAAGACCATCTTCAATCCCGGCTACACGACTAAAAAACGCGGATGGGGTCTCGGACTTACGCTTGCCAAACGCATCATCGAGCAATATCACAGCGGCAAAATATATGTTGCCTCGTCAGAAATCGGCATCGGCACCACATTCCGCATCGAGCTTCCACTTTGCGATAAAAAAGACTGACGAATTAACTTTCTGTCAATTACATTATAAAATATTTTTTTTGTACTTTTGCGACTGTGACACATTATTTTTAACATCACATTGCGTATGAAAAAATTCTACTCCCTGTTTCTTGCGGCATTGCTTGCCTGCTTATCGGCTACCGCCACTGGCAATATAGTATCGACACTATCATTCACCACTCCCGGCAAAGACGCTCACACGCCGAAAGCCCCTGTTGTTTCGCGAGCTGATGACGATGATACTTCATGGACACAATGGCTTGACATGGGTACCGTAAATGTGACCTATTGCGGAGCAATATACCAAACCATAAATCCGGAACTCCCGATACTGATGCGCGCATCTACCGCCGACGCCAACCACGTGCAGTACCGTATCGACGGCTATCTGCACTCCAATATTGACCCAGAGGCATCCCGCCCGCTTGTAATCGACATTATCGACGGCAGCCTCTACGTATATCCCCAGGAACTCCCGAAGCTGAAAGTCAACAACGCCGATGGCACCCCATTTGAAGGAAAGCTATACGTAACCGATACCGCCATTTACCGCGACATGGTAGGACTTAGAGATTTTTATGAATTTGACACCGAAAAGCTCAATTTCGACCTCATGCTCACATATTACGATGACCAGGGTAATGCACTCGGCAACGGTGTCGGCATAGAGGAGGTACGGTTCAATCTGCCCGCCTGGATAAAACCACCTGTGATATTCACCGTGGGAGGCGACACCGACACGGCTACCATCCCCGTTGAAATCGGCGAGGCTGTAGACCATTACGACTATGCCATCGTGAAAGGTGGCGGATATGATGCCGACGACCGCTTCCTCGGACAGCGTGTAGCCGACAAGGATGAAACGCTCGATATCAAGACAAGCGCACCCGTAAATCCGGAAGTAAAATTCACCGAGGGAGAGGGAAGGTACACCATCGGATTCACCACCTACGATGCCGACGGAAATGCACTCTACATGTCGACCGGAGTGATATACTACATGCCGGAAGATGCCGCCAACTGGCAGTCAATCGGCAAGCGCAAAATCACCGACGGCTTCCTCCCCGATGTGTACGGACATGAACCGATACCCTACGAAGTGGAGGTCGAGAAGAGTCTTGTTACCGAAGGACTTTACCGCGTAGTCAATATGTACGGTGACACCCATCCTTACGCCGCTGAAATATGGGAACACACCCTTGACTTCCCCGTCTACACCTATTTCCATTGCGAAGACCCCGAGGCTTGTTACATATCAGAGACTTCCACCGGAACAATATTCGACGCAAGCGGTGAGGTGACGATAAGTTCCGTGCCCGAAGCATACTTCGTAAGACACGGATATGACATGGAAGCCGCCCGCAAACTCTATCCCGACGGATTCGGCAAACTCACCGGAGGCACATACACTTTCCCCTCAGGCTCGCTAATCGCCTCCGCGTTTGTACTCCTTGAAGCAAACTACGGCTGGCTTGAGGTCGGGAAAGGCAATCCTCTGACCCTTCAGATTGACCCCGAGGCATCAATCGACACCGTGCAGGAAGAAATTTCCGACGAAATGCCGGAATATTTCAACCTTCAGGGTATGAAAATCGTTAATCCCGAGACCGGAAACATTTACATTATACGCAAAGGCGGTATATGTAAGAAAGTCATCAAATAAAAGCTATTGACAATGAAGAAAAAACTCGTCATATCCACAGGTGCCGGAATGAGTGCCGAAAGCGGCATATCTACATTCCGCGACAGCGGCGGTCTATGGGAGCAATACCCGGTGATGGATGTAGCCAGCGCCGACGGCTTTGCCCGTAACCCGCAGCTGGTACATGAATTTTACAACGCCCGACGCAAGGACTTGCTGAAAGCGCAGCCCAATGCCGGGCATCTCGGACTGGTAAAACTGGAAGAGATGTTTGACACCTACATCATCACCCAGAATGTCGACGACCTCCATGAACGCGCCGGCAGCCGTAATGTGCTGCATCTCCACGGGGAGCTGATGAAGGTACGCGCCATTGATGACGAGACCAAGGTATATCAGCTCCGACCGGAAGCATTGGAGACTACTCCCGACACCATAATCGACGGTCACCGCGTACGCCCCCATATTGTATTTTTCCAGGAAGCTGTGCCGAATATCGAGCCTGCGATTGACCTTGTACAGGAGGCTGATATATTTGTAGTTATCGGCACATCACTTAACGTATATCCGGCTGCAGGACTGCTTCATTATGTACGCAAAGGAGTGCCCGAATATTATATCGACCCCAATCCTGCAAGTGTACCCGCCGGAGTGACCGTACTGAAAATGGGAGCCTCGGAAGGTGTCAAAAAGCTGTCGGAACTGCTCAAGCCGTTAGCATAAATTTGCATTTGTAAATAAATCGATAATATGAGACCCCGGGCAATTTTTCTGTCCGGGGTCCTTTATCGGTTATGCACTTGACTTTTATTGACACACTGTTGATAATTTATTGTAAAAAAAATAAAATTTGAGGATGTAAATTATAGGGATTTTTCATAACTTTACAACCTAATTTTCCCGTAAAATATCTACGAATATGTCGCCCGATGTCTATCACATACCCGCTCTTCTGAAAGAGACCATCCAAGGACTTGATATAAAGCCTGATGGCATTTATGTCGATGTCACTTTCGGTGGTGGTGGACATTCCCGCGCAATCGTAGATGAGCTTTCCGCAGAAGGACACCTCTATGGATTTGACCAGGATGCCGACGCGCGGCAGAACGCGATAGACGACTCACGATTTACATTTGTATATAGCAACTTCAAGTTTCTGCGTAACTTCCTGCGTTACTACAATGTAGACGGCGTTGACGGCATACTTGCCGACCTCGGGGTGTCATTTCACCACTTCGATGACCCGGAACGCGGCTTTTCCTTCCGCTGGGAAGGACCACTTGACATGCGCATGAACCGCAACGCCGCGCGCTCGGCAGCTTGGTATGTCAACAACTGGAGTGAAGAGCAGCTTGCCGACGCATTTTATCTCTACGGAGAACTCAAAAACGCCCGTCGCTTCGCCACCGCGATTGTAAAAGCGCGCAACGAGGCTCCGAT
>X378_Fat_Sand_Rat__coassemble_134_pt1 | contig 15345 bp, 10 predicted proteins | sample X378_Fat_Sand_Rat__metabat2_high_PE_001 | metagenome-assembled genome bin X378_Fat_Sand_Rat | reverse complement strand
ATATTAATGAGAAGAATGGTTCCAAATTCAAGGGAACTATTCTTCTCATTTGTTTTGTCGTGCATCGTCAAAAAGCATATTAAATTTGCATCGTCAAAACACCGAAATCGCCACGGTGATGACCCCAAACAGATATGGCGAGTAACAAAATCAAAGACTATGACGAAGACGAATTCCAGCAAGCAGAACATGACAGCAACCCAGAGAATCTGATTTCAATTAGCATCTTACGCGCATATTGCCTCAGTTGGGAGCATAAAATCGATTCTGCCGCTCAAAAGTTAACATATAACAGCAAAACACTAGATTCAATGATGATAGATAAAACTAATCGCGAGCAGCAACTGGCTTACGAGCTTATTGCTAAAACCAATAAATGCCTGTTTATAACTGGCAAAGCCGGAACCGGTAAAACCACATTTGTGCAGCGTATTCAGCAGGAAATTAATAAGAATTTTCTTGTGCTTGCACCTACGGGTATAGCTGCTATTGCTGTAGGAGGGCAGACTATGCACTCATTTTTCGGTTTCCCATTGGAGGTGCTCGGCCCGCATACAGATTTCTTTGTCTCCGATGAGAATGAGCTGCTCCTGAGACATATTGATACAATCATCATTGACGAAGCCTCAATGGTGAGAAGCGATTTAGTTGACGGAATGGACAGGTATTTGCAGAAAGCATTCCATACTCATATGCCATTTGGCGGGAAGCAAGTGATTTTCGTTGGTGATTTGTATCAGCTTCCTCCGGTTGTCAAACGAGGAACGGTTGACGATGAGATGCTCTGTGACTTATATGGAACCGGTACGCCATTTTTCTATAAAGCGAATGTGTTAAAGCGAATGAATCTTCTGAAAATTGAATTCCAGAAGATTTATCGTCAGACCGATGCAGATTTCATCGAAATTCTCAACAAGATGCGTATTGGAGAAATTGGAGATGAAGAGTTGGCATTGCTTAATAGTCATGTCAAATCAGATGATAATGTAGGAGATTACTCTGTGATTCTTACTGCATTTAACCGCATGGCTGAAAAAATCAATGACACGCGACTAGAGAAAATAGATAATGAAGAATTTCTCTATGAAGGTATAAAGACCGGTAAGTTCAAAAGCGGAGATTGTCCCGCACCGGAGAAACTGAAATTGAAGATCGGTGCTCAGGTAATCTTTTGTCGCAATGATTACACTTCTGGGTGTGTAAACGGAACAATTGCAAAGGTTGTGAATCTTGACGAAAACACTGTGCAGGTGCAGCTCGAAAATGGGCACCGAGTAAGTGTTATACGGATGAAATGGGAAAGCTATGAACGGGTGTATAACAGGAAATCTCACAAAATAGAATCGGAATTGGTCGGTTCATATACACAGTTTCCATTAAAATTGGCTTGGGCTATTACCATACATAAGTCTCAGGGCATGACATTCGACCGCATGCACTTTGACCTTACATGGGGTACATTTGCGCCAGGTCAGGCCTATGTCGCAATCAGCCGTATGCGTTCATTGGAGGGGCTTACACTCAGCTCTAAACTAATGCAACATCATGTCATAGTCAATCCTGAAATCAGAGCTTTTGCAAATTCATATAATGATGTAAAGATGATAAAGGATGAGCTTCAATCAGGACGTGTCGTTTACAAATATCTTTTATCAAAAAATTATGATAAGGCTTGCAAAACAATTTTGCGTGAAGTGATTGAAAAAATAAAAGCTCAGGATTATCGTAATGCTGCTTTATTGGCAAAACAAATGTTTGATGTCATGCTTGATGATGAAAATCTTATCGGAATGACATCCGCGATGAACCTTATTAAGGATTGCAATACAACATGTAATTTCCTTAATGCTGTAATGTGCTTATATGGAAAGCGCTACGGTGAAGCTATTGGATATGCCGATTTGGTTTTAAGCCACAGGACTTGTTTTGAGGCTATGTTTATAAAGGCACGTGCACTATATGCAATGGGGCGTTATGATGAAGCGTATGACGTAAATTATCAAATTATTTCTATCTCCAAAGAGGGAGAAGAAAAGAAGGCTATTGATAAAAAGCAGTATCTATTTGAGGCTAAAATCAATGATAAAATTGGCAATTCAAATGTTGCGATATGTAAAGTTTTGATTCGTTTGTGCCCTGAATGTCTGATGGCGTATAGCTTGATTCGTAATGAAATGATTAGAGAGGGCCGCAGTCTTCCCTACAATGAGGGAGAAAATGAACCGGTGCTAATTCAGAAATTTAATGATTCATCAGTGTCTGAAAAAGAGTTTTACTCTATCCTGAAAGGGTACGACCAATCCTGTGAAGACTTCAAACACCTTAAATTAAGCATATTTAAACTTGATTCGTAATATGTCTGGATTACAGGCAAAGTTGTTAACTCATAAAATCCGGATGTCATTAAAAGTAAAATCAAACAAAAACTATTATGGAAAAAGTGTTTTTCGGTTGTATCGCATTGTCTCTCACATATACTGTCGGATGCCGGGTCCACACATATAAAATTGGTTTTTGGTGTGCTTTCGGGCTGTCGAAAATAATGTTTAAATATGAAAATGCCGATACTCTGATTGACAGAGTGTTAACGATTAGATGCCGAAAATCAAAAGAGTTCCTGTTATTGACTTGTTATGATTTGACAAAATTGTCATGACGGCACGAACCATTAGAAATTCACGTCTATATTGCAAATGAGATGGGACATGATAGAAATCAATAAAACAATATTCTTAAAATTTCATTCAAATGGACATTGTTACAGAAACAATCAAATCATATTTTGATTCTGAAGAGTGGAAGTATGAATTAAGGTCAGAAGACAACTCTCTTCAATCTTTTTATACTATGTTCTCTGGACGTAATGAAGAGCTCCTTTTTAGGATAAATGTTTACTCAGAGAATAAAATATGCCAGATAGCTTGTCAATCAGAAACTAAAATAAATCCTGAATATATGTCTGGGGCTTTACATGCTATTAATGAATTTAATCTTCATTCTCGGTTAGTCTGTGGATGTGTTGGCGAAAATGGGGGTATATCATTTTGGCTTGGAAGAAATACTGACGGCGATACTTTTTCAAAAGAGGCCTTTGCTGCAGATTTCGATGTCATATTCAGGACTGCAGACGATGAAACTGCTCAAATATTAAAAAAAGCAATACAATTGACCATTCCTGATAGCACTAGTGGAAAGAAATGCATCTTCTCTTTATTTAAGAAGTAGAATTCGGATTTATCGCTTTGTTTCTTAGCGGTAATTGTCACTGATGTTGCTCTTAATAAAATATCAGTGATGAATGTCATAATCTCTACATCACATAATTCATCAGTTTGATTCGGGCTTTATATATGCCCGACTAAACCTAAACCAGTATATAGGGCTGGGCAAAAAGAAAGGCTCTCCAATGCTATCCTTTTTTCTTCAGCTGCAAAATGAACGCAGAATTTGAATACAGGAGCGTGAACACAGGGGCGGACATTGGCGGCTGAGGCGAGTTGGCGCGGAGTTGTGTTCAGATTTGTGTTCAACGCAAAAGAAAAAGCAGTTGCGAGAGGATTCGTAACTGCTTGATTTTCTGAGGGTGGTCCCACTAGGGCTTGAACCTAGGACTCCCTGATTATGAGTCAGGTGCTCTAACCAACTGAGCTATGGGACCTGAATTGTGAGTGCAAAGATAGTGTTTTTTTGAAATACTTGCAAGCAAGTGGATAAATTTTTCTACATTTGCAGCGGTAGTTTGTTATTTTTACGGGTAGGAGGCTTTTTCTGCGTTTAAATAGGGCTTTTTGCCATGCTTAAATATTGGATAATGATGATAAGAATAGCTGATATAATAAAGACGGTTGTGGTGGCGGTCATGCTGACTGCGGTCATGACCGTGACGGGTGAGGCGGCGGTCGCCTCGCGGGGGGAGCTTGCGCTGCCGGCGGTGCCAGATTCGTTGCGCGCACCCGCTGAGCGCGCCGACTACATTCTGCTGCATTTCTGGGATGCGATGGAGTGGGGCGACAGTGCGACAGTACGTGACGGTGCATGGATGGAGCAGACGTTTGTGAATTTTGCGAGTCTGATACCTTACGCTTCGTCAGCAGCGGCGCTTGACAGCGCGTTCACGACGCTTTTTGACCGCGCACAGACCGACATGGAGGCATACCGCCTGCTGCTTGGTCTCGCCGACCGCTATCTTTATGAGCCGGAATCGCCGATGCATGACGAGGAGGCATATATGAGGGTGCTTGATGCAGTGATTGCCGATAATTGCCTTGACCCTGTGTTGCTCACCCGATACACATACCAGCTTGACGAGGCGAAGCGGAATCGTCAGGGAAGTGCCGCCACCGATTTCCCGTTGACACTGATGTCAGGCGGAGGGTCGACTCTGTATGATGTAGCAAGTGGCGCGGATGAAACGCTTGTGATGTTTTATGACGCGGAGTGCGACCACTGTATCGAGGTGATAGAAATGCTTTCCGCCTCGCCGGAACTGAAATCGCGCGTCGACAGCGGGCAGCTGAAGGTGCTCGCCGTGTATTTTGAGGGAGATGAGACGATGCTCCCGGAGGTGCGCCGCCTGATTCCGGGATGGTGGGTGTCGGCTTACACGCCGGGTAATCCTGTTGAGGAGCAGGAACTGTATTCGATACGACGCTTGCCGACGCTCTATCTCATCAGCCGCGACGGTATAGTCAAGAAAAAGGATTTTAACCCGGAGACACTGCTGTAATCGGGGTAAAATACTTGTGACGCACGGTATTCTGGCGAGCTTCCACTCGATGTCACCAACTTAAGTTGCAAGAGCCAAAAATCCCCGCAAGGGGATTTATCCCGATAACCGCGGGTAATGCCGAAGGCATACCCGTGGCTCAGGCACCTCTCTCCTTGACTCAACCCCGAGAGCGGGTTCCCTAGGCATCTGATTAGCATATATTTATGCAACCCGTTTCAGGGTTGTATATTGTGGCGGGCTTACATTCCACGCGTGCCCCATTCGGGGCTACCCGCGGTTAACTCTATCTTGCCCGTTCCGGGCAAGATCCTTAAGTTAATAATATTAAGCGATGTCCCTGCGGAGATTACTCTTCGTAGGCGGTGGTGTCGGTGATTCCCGCTTCGGCGAGAGCCTCGCGACGCTCGACACATGTGCCGCATTTCCCGCAATGTTTCTCACCGCCCTTGTAGCATGAGTAGGTGGTGGAGTAGTCGATGCCGAGCCGCTTGCCGTGGAGTGCAATCTCGCCTTTGGCGAGATGTGTATAAGGGGCGCGCAGCTCGATATGCTCATAGGTGCCTTCGTGTATTGCCGAGGCAAACGCTTTTACAAATCCCGGGCGACAGTCGGGGTATATCGCATGGTCGCCAGCATGGTTGGCAATCATCACTGCCTTGAGATTACGGCTTTCGGCAAGTCCGGCGGCTATGGCGAGCATTATGCCGTTACGAAACGGCACCACGGTCGATTTCATATTGTCGTCAGTATAGTGCCCCTCCGGTATCGCGTCGGCACCGCTCAGCAGCGAACTTTCAAAATATTGCCCCATGAAGGCAAGGTTAATCTCTATAAGCTCGATGCCGAGTTGCGCGCAGTGGAGACGCGCACATGCGGCTTCCCGCTCGTTGTGGTTGGAGCCGTAATGAAAGGTGATGGCAAGCGCTATCGAGGAGGCATATTCATGAAGCATGGTGACGGAGTCCATGCCTCCGGAGAGCACCATCAGTGAATCTTTTTGCATGGTCATGGTCAATCAGAAGTCGTTGCGGAATGAAGCGAGCAGGCGCGCTTTCACCATATCCTGATGGTCGGCATCGCCATAGTTGGCAAACGGATATATGGATATGCCTCCACGAGGGGTGAAAATACCTGTCACCTCAAGATAGCGGGGGTCCATGATTGCCACAAGGTCCTTCATGATGATATTGATGCAGTCTTCGTGGAAATCGCCGTGATTGCGGAAGCTGAAGAGGTACAGCTTGAGGCTCTTGCTCTCGACCATCTTCTCGCGCGGTATATAGTTGATGATGATTTTTGCGAAATCTGGCTGACCCGTCTTGGGACACAAAGATGTGAACTCCGGACAGGTGAAAGTGACCAGATACTCATTGCCGGGATGCTTGTTGACAAATGTCTCAAGCACTTCGGGAGCATAACGGTCGGGATATCTGGTCGCCTGATTGCCGAGGAGCGTCACTCCGGGCATCTCTTCATTAGTACGTGACATGGCGTGTTGCTTTTATTTGGAAAATGTAGGTTGGGTTACTTTGAGGCGGTCGCCCGCATCCTTTACCACAGCGCGGAAATACTCGTCGGAATATCCTCCAAATTCCGGATAGGCGCATATCCCTTCTGGAGTGCGGAGAAATACCCCCGGTTCGGTCTCTTTCTTGATATTTCCGTCAAGATATTTCACAAACAGATAGTCGCCGAGCTTTTTGAACTCACGTGTAGAGTGGTTTGCCCAGTAATCGGTGAGTGCCTGCAGTCTTTTTACCTGCTGCTTGCGGGGAAGGGATGCAATCTCAGCCTCGGTCGTGGCGACAGCCGCCGCTATGGAGTCTTCGAGTCCGTTCTGTACACGGCGTATGTCGGGTATCATCTGCGAATAGCGGTTGTAAGCCTGGTTTGCCACGTAATTATGTACCCAGAAAGCCGCGTCCCATGATAGAGTCAGCATGTCGCCGTTGCCGTGGGCATAGCAGTAAGGCACTTTTGTCACGCAACTGTAGACAGGCACATAGACGCAGGTATTTGTGTCATCGACACCAAACCAGAGCACACCTTTCATCGGTTGCGGCACACTGTCGCGAAGCTGGGCGACAAAGGTAAAGCCTGTCTGCTGGGTCGCGATGGCACGTTCATGAGTGTACTCCACGCTGTCGACGGTGAATGACATGGGACGCCAGCGGTAAGGCACTTTGAACGGCCCCGCGCCGACATCTTTTGTCATGTCGAAGGGAGTGTCCTCGAAATGGTCACGCATAGCCCACTGCATGTCGCGTACGGTAAGCGCACTGTCGGGTTTCACCCAAAGCGGCATTACCTCTTCCTCACCGTTCATAATCCAGGGGAGATACTTGTCCATGCCTGAGGCATGATTGTTGAAAAACGACCATACGCGGGCATCACATCCGCGGAGCGCGCCAAAATCGGTGATGGCATAGGTGCGTGAGAAATCGAAATCCTCGTCTTTCCCCTCGTAATATCCCTGCTTGCGGGCGAAGTCGATGACATCGGGCGAATAGAGCGTTTCGGGGTCGTTGAGGGGAAATGTGTGGATGCGCGGATGATTGGCGTGACCGGAAATCATGCCGTCGGGAATGCGGCGAGCCACCCACACGGCACCTTTTTCCTTGCCGCCCTTTCCAATGAGGTCCATTATCCATGCCTCTTTGCCGTCGGCGATGGAAAATGACTCGCCTTCACTGGCGTAACCGAACTGATTGACAAGACTTGTCATCACCTCGATTGCTTCGCGCGCGGTCTTTGCGCGTTCAAGCGCGATGTATATCAGCGAGCCGTAGTCAATGATGCCGGTGGTATCGACGAGTTCCTCCCTGCCGCCCCACGTGCTCTCACTTATGGCAAGACCGTGTTCGTTCATGTTGCCTATGGTGGCGTAAGTGTGGCGCACCTGCGGGATTTCACCGAGATACTTGCCGGTGTCCCAGTCATGGATTTTTCGCATGGCTCCCTTCGGATAATCTTTCGCGGGGGAGGAATATAGCTCGCCGTAAAGATTGTGGGAGTCGGCGGCGTATGTGATGATGACGCTGTTGTCGGCAGTCGCACCGGGAGTCGCGATGAGGCTTGTACATGCGAGAGCCGAGGCTGCTATACTTAGCAACGCGGCAACAGAAATTGTGAATCGTTTGATCATAAAATAAAAAATTAACTTTGCACTGTCAGGTCGCGCGGGGGATGCCTGCGCGCCTTCTAATGCAAAGTTAATCATTTCGCGGTTAATAACCAACAGGCAGGTGCCTGACGGGTCAGAGGATTATTTTCGTGCCTGCCACGATGTAGAATCCGTGGGGGAGGGTGTCGATGACATTTACGCCGGGATGTACGTTGACGAGGCGTACTGTACCGTCGGCGGAATATATCGCAACCGGCATTTCCGTAGCAGACTCGATGATAAGATTGCCGGCAGCCGAGTAAATCTTCAACGGGTTTTCTGAAGATACCGCAGCAATCGATGAAGTACCGTCGGCATTATACACTGTATGGTTTGTAAGCACGAGGTCGGCAGTCTGATTGCCTGCGCCGCCGTTGCCGTTGTTGAATATCACCATCGGGCTCTTCAACGATGCCGTGAACGAGATTGTCCACATCGATACACCGTTGACATCGGTAGTGGTCATCGTCGTGCCCGGCCATGCACCAAGGATTTGGCGGTCACCGTCGCCGCTATCCCATACGTAAGCACATACCGGATTCCACCCGTTGTCGCCACGGAAATATATGGTCCACTTCGTCTCGTCGGGATCGGGGGTGACAGGTGTGTCCGGAATTTCGCCCGCGCCCTCGACAGTATGGTCATAGCCGTCAAGGGTGTAGAATCCGCCGTTGACCCACGAGAAATCGGAGGTCTGTGCCGAACCGTTGTTGAAGATTATGCCGGCGCCTTCAGAAATGCGCTTGTCGCCGCTGTAGTGCCATTTCCAGATATTGTTGCCGAGGTAGGTACAGGGTTCGCCCGGCCAGGATGAGGTAACAGTGCCGGTGGAGGTCCACACGTAAGCGTTTATCGTGCCTCCCCAGTGTCCTGTGTTTTCAAAAAACGCTCCCTGCTCGCCCTTTTCCATCGAGGGGTCAACGGGATTCTCAGGCTCGGGGTCAGGGGTGGTGCCATCACGCTTGGTCGTGGTATCGAGAGGCTCCTGGTTTCCATCGTAAGGCTTTGTCTCCGGAGTCACTGACTTGCCGGTGTAGAGATATGCGCCGTCATCGCCGATTTTTCCCGGTGCCTTGGTTTTGCCGGTCGACAGCACGTAGGCGCGGAGATTACCCTTGCCGGAACAGGTTGCAGTCAGCTTGCCGTCGGTGACGGTCTTTGTGTCGCCGGTCACGACATCGGTGTAAGTGCCGTTAGGTATGCCGGTGAACGTAGCGTTACCGCTGATGGTTACAAGCACGTAGGAATCGGTCATGGCATCGGTATAGCGGCGCTTGAACGACATGCCGCCGCTGCAGCCTGCGGTGCTGTACTGACCTTTGCGGAGTGCGGGAACGGCTGCGCGTATCTTGTTAAGACGCTGTATGTGCATGGCGAGCGGGTGGCTCAGCGTGGCGGCAAGATTGCCTGTCGCATTGGAATATTCGGCGAAATCGCTCACGGTCACATCGCCCTCGACATAACCTCCGAAATAGGCGCGCCCCGATTCATTGAGGGCAAGCACAGCGCCCTTGTCGATGGGGCATCCCTTGCGGAACTCGATTTCCGAGCCGTAATAGATACACGGGATGCCTCGGAAGGTGAACATGAGCGAGAGGTTTTCCGCCCATGTGGCACGGTCGCCGATGAATCGCTGACCGTCGGCGCCGTTGGGGGCGTAGTCGTGAGAATCGACATACACCACATTGTAGGTGGCGTCGTTGTAAAGATTGTCCTCTCCATGGGCGTTGAACGCATTCTTGGCATTGCTGAAGCGCCAGTGCATAGGGAAGTCAATCACGTTCAGACCGGAGTGCTGTGAGTGGTCGGGCGCGTGGTAATCGTTGCCGTTGAGCCATGCGTTGTCAGACTTTCGTAGTATCGACGGCGAGTGACCGAGGTCATCTTCTCCCTGCTTGTTGACGGAGTTGGCATTGGTGTGATTGCCTTTTTCTCCTTCCATCACCACGATATTGTCCCAGGAGTGCTCGTCCATGTCCCACGCATAGTCGCGGTTTTCTTTCCATGTGTAGTAGCAGGGTGAGCAGTTGTAGTTCTCTCCGCGGTAGATGACCTCTTCGGAACGCGCGCACACCTCGCCATACATGAAAAACGGTGTGCCACCGCGCTTGTCCTTGTTTTTCTCAGCCGCCTCGGCGAGCTGCGGGATAAACATCTTGTTGAAGGTAAGTCGCGAGATGTGACCTGCGGTGTCGATGCGGAATCCGTCGACACCCATTTCGATGAATTTAGTATAGCAGTCGACCAGATAATTGGTCACGTAGGGATTTTCTGTGTTGAGGTCAACGCAGTCGCCCGCAATCTGTCCCCACCAGCGCGAGGGGTCGTCCCAGCCGAAATGCGCGTAATGGTGCCAGTAGTTGTTGACATCATGGTTTTTGCCGTCGGTATTTTTCATCAGCGCGAGACGTGTGCCATACTGCTGATTGGCGGGAAGTGAATTGTAATTGGCGGGCAGACGCGTGTTGTCATGCAGCTTCATCGACTTGTTGATATTGTCAAGCGGCTGAGTGTAGTCGCGGGAGAACATCGGGCATAGGTATTCTTCGCCGAAATTTCCGGTGTGCTGCAGGACGATGTCGAGTATGAGTTTCATGCCGCGCTGATGCACAGCGTCAATGAGGTCCTGGAACTTGCAGTCGTCGCTCTCATAGCGTGGGTCGACCTTGCTGAAATTTATGGCGTGATAGCCGTGGTAGTCGAGACCGGAGGCGTTTTCCACGACGGGGGTTATCCATACGGCTGTGAAACCGAGAGCCTTGATGTAGTCGAGTTTGTCGATAAGCCCCTTGAAGTCGCCTCGCCACTCAGGGTCGTTGATATTGAGCACTCCGTCCCAGCAATAGGTGTTGTTGTCCGGATCGCCGTCGTAGAAACGTGTCGTCATGGCGAAATAGATGGTTTCATCACGGAAGTCTGTGCGGTCGCCTACAAAGGTCGAGCCATGCAGCGACAGCGCCGCCGGGAGCAATAATGTGCCCAACGCAAGATTTCTGAAAGTTTTCATTTCGTTAAATCACTGTGTTAATTAAATTTAGAATCACGAGATATTAGAATCAAGGGCAAATTTAATAAAATTTTGAAAAAGTACAAAAGTGTTGTCGCAAAATAAGGGTCGGCTTGGAGCGGGATTGATGATTCCCTGTCGGGAAACAGTTCATGGAGGTCTGCTGTCCGGGGGTTTCGCTTCGCTCAACGCCCCGGCTAAGTTTGGATTTTTCCTGTCGGAAAACATGGTTGATATGTAGGGAGGCTTCCTGGTGGCGCGTGCAAGTAAAAGAGAGGGTGCAGTTCATTTTGAACTGCACCCTCCAAAAACTATAGGTAATTAAAGATGATTTGGAATCAACGGATGATAAATTTCTTTCCGTCACGGACATATATGCCGGGGTTAAGCGGCTCGTAGACTTCCACGCCCATCATATTGTAGATTTTTCCATCAGCGGGGCGCTCGGCATTGATGTTATCGATGCCTGCGATTGCCTCGTCGGTGAGGTCGACATTGTTCATCATCTTGCCGCCCTCGTTCTGTGCCTCCGTGATGTGAGCCACAAGGCTGTTGAGGTAATTTTCAAGATTGCTGTAGCCGTCTTCGCCAAGAATCTTGCCGTCGGCAGGGTCATTGGGGTCAAGACCGTTTGCGGTCTCCCATTCGTCGGGCATACCGTCGCCGTCAGTGTCGACAGGTGCTTCAGTGCTGTTGAGCACCGGCCATCCCGACGTGCCGTCGATGTACATAGCCTCGTCCTGATTGTCGATAAGTCCCGTTCCGCCTGATGTCACCACGCCTTCACGCGCGTCATGAGCGATGGTCTCGTCGTGGGCATCGCGGTTAAGGCTTGCGCCTGCATACTCCAGCACTTTCTCATACGCGTCTTCTGCCGAGTGAGTAGTAGTGTACACGAATGGTATCGGGATGAATGCACGGGAGTCCTCGGCAGTCATGTTGTGGTAGTCAACCTTGGTACCCTTGTCTACCTGATTGAACAGACCTACGGTCCAGTTGTCGTTAGTGGCATCATCATATTTTGTGTTGACGTTGCCGTTGATATGGAATGTACCCCATGTCTGGAGCATCTTTTTCCAGTCGTTCCAGACTACCTTTATGGCCTTGCCGTCGATTTCGATGGTGTTTACCTCCATGTTGATAGGGAACTTCTTGGGGGCGCCATTATAGGTGAACTGTACGAAATTATCTTTTCCGTCGCTTGAGCCGCTGATGTCGCCCTTTTTGAGGGATGTGCCGAGTTCCTTGTTGATGTTGGTGGCGGTATTGTCCTTGTTCAGACAGTAGTCAACGGTACGGATGCCCGGTTTTGCCATACGTTTGCCCTTGCCTCCCGACGGGGTTGCGGGACCGGGCTTGTAATAGTTGTTCACGATGTTCACGTTCATGCCTTCGCCACCGTAGCAGCCTTCGCCACCCCAGTTATACATTACGTTGTTGCGTAGGTCCATACGTTCGTCGGTTTGGGTTGACGGGCGCGGACCGAGGCGTGGAGCGCGTGAGCCGTGATGTGCAAGGAGATTGTGGTGGTACGATGCACCGGAGCCGCCCCAGTTGCCACCGTAGCCATGTTTGCCTTTGCTGTGACCGCTGTTGACAAGGCTCTGCGACACGATACACCACTGCACGGTGATGTTCTTGCTGCCGTAGACCGACAAGCACTCGTCAATCGACCAACTTACCGAGCAGTGGTCAATCATGATGCGCTGTCCGTCCATGCCTCCGAGACCGTCACCCTCATGTGCCTTCGGGTCTTTCTTTAACGCCTCGTTGCCGAGTCGGAAACGCATATAACGGATGATGATGTTGGGACATGAGATGACAAAGGGGTAGTCGGCTACACAGATGCCGTCGCCGGGTGCTGTCTGTCCGGCTATGGTGACATTACCGTTTCTTATCCTTAGTTCGCTTGTGAGATGTATTGTGCCAGATACGTCAAACACAATGGTTCTTGCGCCGGATTTGTTACATGCCCAGCGGAATGTGCCTTCCTGGGTGCCGTCGTCAAGCGTGGTGACGTGATATACGTCGCCTCCGCGACCGCCGGTGGTGATTCTGCCGTATCCCTCCGCTCCCGGGAAAGATATCGCTTCCTGCACCTCCACTTCCTGTGCCGTTGCGGCGTAGGGAAGCATACATGCGGCGATTATCGCTGATAAAATGCTTTTTTTCATGATAAGTAACTCTTAAAAATTAGTTTATATGTTTTTTATTTTAGTAACCCTACGGGCTGGTATATACTTACTCGTCTTTCCGGTGATTTCCCGGCTGTCAATCAGTCGTGTAGCCCGCTACACTCCTTCTCTCCACCCGTAAAATCCCTCGCAAATACTTCATAATTATATATCAGCTAATTTTTGCGAGTTACTTAAGTTATGATGATAGGTGATTATTTGATTACTTTATCGCTCTCTACACGACCGTCGGTATAGATGATGCGGCGGATGCTGATGCCTTCGGCAGGCTCGGTGAGCCTGATACCGTCAAGGCTGTAATATTCGACAGCCTTTATGCCTGTGGCTACGGTCACATTTTCTATTCCGGCAACAAAGGTGTCGCTGAGGTCGACACTTGTGCTTGCAGGATAATACTCGTTGATGGTCTCGATGCCGTCGGACTGTCCGTTAAGCATGATGTCGGCTACAAGCGAGTTGAGATATACCTCCACGTTGCTGTACCATCCGCGTTCTGTGTCGAGAGTAAAGAGGGCGGCGTCGGCGGGGTCATTGGGGTCGAGCCCGTTTGCCTTTTCCCATTCGTCGGGCATACCGTCGCCGTCAGTGTCAAAATTATCAGTGCGCTTAACCGTCGCCAATGCGGGATAGCTTGCCGTCTTCGGTTCTTCCGCCTTGTCGGGGTCGTTTATAAAGTCAAGTATTCCCTGTGTGTTTGACTTGTCGTAGGTCTTGCCGTTTTTGTCAACGTAGGCGACGTCGCCGTTGTAGGTGGTGGTGCCGGTGCGCGCCTCTTCCATGTAACGGGTGTCTACGCCGTCACGCACAAGGCTTGCACCTGCGTAGGCGAGTACCTTCTCGTATGCCGTGGTAGCTTTATGTGTGGTCACTTCTCCTGCGTCGATAGGCTCATTAAGTTTCAAACTTACGCAATCTATGCCCTCATCATTTTTGACATATTCTACATTTTCTCCGAAAAAGTGTTGTTTGTCTTTTATGTAACGCTCACCGTTGATCAAGCTCAGACCACTATCAAATTTAGTGATTCCTTTCCAGTCATAATTCTCGGGGCCTGATGCCGCCGAAACATAATTTCCGCTAACATAGTAGCGGCTGGCATAGCCATAAAGCTCAGGATGTTTTTTGTCGGCGTTGCCAGATGATGCCACACTAACCTGTGTCACATTTGTTTTGTTTTTAGTTCCGGGACCTGCCTGATAATAGTTGTTGACTATATTTATGTAGCCACCGCCGGGTCCGCCGTAGCAACCATTGCCGTTGCCCCAGTTATATATCACACAGTTACGGAAATGTACTCTTTCCGCATCAACTGTGCTGCTGTATTTGGTTTTGTCGTAGCCTTCCCAACCATAGCGGGCACCGTTGAAGCGCGGTGCGCGGTTCTGGATGTGGGTAAGATAGTTGTGATGAAACGAGGCATCTTTACCGCCCCAGATACCGCCGTAGCTGTGAGCACCCTTTGTGTGACCGGGGTTGGCGAGACCTTCACCGATCGTACACCACTGCATCGTGAACGAGCGGTTGTCGTAGAATGAAGCCACCTCGTCGATACTCCATGAAAATGAGCAATGGTCTATGATTATGTCGTGTCGGTTGCGCCCCCATGTGGCATCAGCTCCGTCGTTTACATCTTTCACCTGCGAGCGTCGACTGCGGATGAATCTCACGATTACATTGTCGCAGTTGCCGAAATACAGGGTGTAATATCTAAGGGTTATGCCGTCGCCGGGTGCTGTCTGTCCGGCAATGGTGGTGTTGGATGTCACGTTAAGCTGTGATTTCAGGTCGATATAGCCGCCGACATCGAAAACGATTGTTTTCGCGCCTGACTGACTGAGTGCCCAGCGAAGCGACCCTTCTCCGCTGTCGTTGAGATTTGTGACATGGATTACCTTTCCTCCGCGGCCTCCCTGGGTATATCTGCCGAAACCTTCGGCACCCGGAAACGCCGGGGCGGTTTCCTGTGCTGTCACTCCGGCTGCAAGAAGCAGTCCGATTCCTGATGCAAGTAATGCTTTTTTCATGCTTTTACCGGTATTGTCGATTTAATTAATTCATGGTTTATACATTGCAAAGGTAATAAATCCGAGCGACAAATATCTGAATATCGTACGAAATAAGGGGATTTTTATGCTTTTTCGCATTTCTAATGCGAAAAAAGTTGCAGGGAGTTGTCTACTTTTAGATTTCAGATACAGATGGACAGAGGGGCATGTGTGACAGATTTTTGGGTGCGAGTGATGGATTACCG
>X378_Fat_Sand_Rat__coassemble_130_pt1 | contig 15600 bp, 8 predicted proteins | sample X378_Fat_Sand_Rat__metabat2_high_PE_001 | metagenome-assembled genome bin X378_Fat_Sand_Rat | reverse complement strand
TTTCCAGAGTGTAGAACGCGGCAATACGGGCGGCATCTACGATGTGCGTATCGTCAAGCCGTAATATTTTTAAAGAAAAGTAAATTTGTTAAGTAACTCGCGAAAATTAGCTGATATATAATTATGAAGTATTTGCGAGGGATTTTGCGGGTGGACAGAAGGAGTGTAGCGGGCTACACGACTGATTGACAGCCGGGAAATCACCGCAAAGACGAATAAGGATATGTCAGCCCGTAGGGTTACTGAAATAAAAAACATATAAACTAATTTTTAAGAGTTACTTATGTATAGAATCTCATTACTGACTATATCATTGTTGACCGCTGCATCGGCACTCGGTGTCGCTTCTGTGGCGGGTCCCGACGGAAAACTCTTGGTGTCTGTTGACGTTACCGGTGACGGTGAACCGGTCTATGGCGTGTCTTACGACGGCAAGCCCTTCATTACCTCTTCTCCTCTCGGGCTGGTTACAAATATAGGTGATTTTTCTCGCGGACTCCTCTTGTCTGATGTGTCTGACGCTATGATGCCTGCTGTATCCTATTCACTTCCCAATATCAAGAAGAGCCGGGTAGATTATGAGGCTAATGAAGCGTGGTTTACATTTGCTAAGGATAGTGTGCCGGTGTTTGCAGTGCAGTTCCGAGTAAGCAATAATGACGTGGCTTTCCGCTACAAGGTGTTGCCGCAGGGCGACACCCGCAGTGCCGTGATACTTGAAGAGGCGACCGGGTTTGATTTCCCCGATGGCACTGTATCGTTCATGGCTCCGCAGAGCAAGCCTATGAACGGCTTTGCCCGTACATCTCCAAGCTACGAGACTCCCTATGGTGTCGACGAACCGATAGGACGTAACGGATGGGGCGAAGGGTACACTTTCCCGTGTCTGTTTAAAAATCCTGACGGTGGTTGGGCTCTGGTTTCCGAGACAGGTGTCGACGGCAGCTATTGCGGAAGCCGCCTCCTCTGGAAAGACGATTGTTATACCATCGGTTTCCCGCAGGAAGGGGAGATGAACGGTCTCCACTCTGTAACTCCGGGTATTCCGCTTCCCGGATTTACCCCATGGCGCACTGTCACTGTGGGTAATTCGCTCGCTCCGATAGTGGAGACTACCGTGCCGTTTGATGTCGTGTCTCCGAAATATGAGGCATCGCGCGACTACACTTACGGTAAAGGTACCTGGAGTTGGATTATCGGGATGGATGGTGCTACCAACTATGACGAGCAGCGCCGCTATATAGACTTTGCGGCGGCGATGGGCTACAACTCTGTGCTTGTCGATGCGCTCTGGGACACTCAGATTGGCTACGACCGCATTGAGGAGCTGTCGCGTTATGCCGCTTCAAAGGGTGTAGCGCTCTATCTATGGTATAACTCCAACGGATATTGGAACGATGCTCCCCAGGGACCGCGTGGCATAATGAACGATGCCGTGGCGCGCCGCAAGGAGATGAAGTGGATGCGTGACAATGGCATCCGCGGTATAAAGGTCGACTTCTTCGGCGGCGACAAGCAGCCGATGATGCAGCTTTACGAGGATATCCTCGCCGATGCCAACGATTACGGTCTGCTTGTGATATTCCACGGCTGCACATTGCCGAGAGGGTGGGAGCGCATGTATCCCAATTATGCCGCCAGTGAGGCTGTACTCGCCAGCGAAAACTTGCATTTCTCGCAGGGTAGTTGTGATGCCGAGGCGTTCAACGCCACTATCCATCCATTTGTCCGCAATACTGTCGGCAGCATGGATTTCGGTGGCAGCGCGCTTAACAAGTACTATAATGCGGCAAATAAGCCCGGTGGTAGTCGCCGCGTCACTTCCGATGTGTTTGCACTCGCGACTGCAGTGCTTTTCCAGAGTCCCGTGCAGCATTTCGCCCTTGCCCCCGGAAATCTTACCGATGCCCCGGCATGGGCTGTCGACTTCATGAAAGAGGTGCCGGTGCTTTGGGATGAGACCCGATATATCGACGGCTATCCAGGCAAATATGTGGTTCTCGCGCGTCGTCATGGTGACACCTGGTATATAGCCGGTGTAAGTGCGCAGAAGGAGCCTGTGACCGTCGCTTTGGAGCTGCCTATGTTTGCGCCTTCGCAGAAAGTCACGGTTTACAGCGATGATTCTGAGCTTCAGGGTAGCGTGAAAGAAATGAAAATAGATAAGAAACAGAGGTTGAAAATCACCATGCCTTGCAATGGTGGAGTTCTTATTAAAGGAAATAAAAATTAAATTATGAAACATTCTGCATTTGTACTGTTCGCCTTGGCGCTTACCGCTTGTGGCGGCAATAAACAGGCTTCTTCTACAGAGGAATCACAGGATTCGGTGAAAACATTTGTGTTTACCGGAAATCCTATAGTTCGTGACAAGTTTACGGCTGATCCGGCTCCGCTGGTATATGACGGTCGTTTGTTTCTATACGTCGGTCACGACGAGTTTTATGAGGGGCAGGATTCTGCATCGGGTGGTAAGGAGTTCAATATCACCGAATGGCTATGTTATTCGACCGACGACATGAAAAACTGGACCGACCATGGCGCGGTGCTGAGTCCCGCCGATTTCAAGTGGGCTGTCGGTGAGGCGTGGGCATCACAAGTAGTCGAGAAAGATGGCAAGTTCTATTATTATACCACAGTCCAGGGAGGAGAACCGTATGTCGGCAAGGCTGTAGGTGTGGCTGTCGGCGATTCGCCTGTCGGACCGTTTGTCGATGCCATCGGCAAGCCCCTTGTGTCTGATGACATGACTGATAATGGTAAACGTGGATGGTGGAACGATATCGACCCCACAGTGCTTATCGACGGTGATGAAGCATGGCTATGCTGGGGTAACGGTACTTGCTTCCTTGCAAAACTGAAACCGAACATGATTGAACTTGACGGCGATATAAAGGTAGTCGATGTACCCAATTATGTCGAGGGCCCCTGGCTCCACAAACGTAACGGCATCTATTATCTCACTTACGCCTCTTTTGGCAATGGCAGCGAGACTATTTCCTATGCCACCGCCCCATCTATGGAGGGACCATGGACTCCGCAGGGAGAGCTGACCGGTAATGCTGAAAACAGTTTTACCATTCATCCGGGAATCGTTGAGTTCAAAGGACAGCCCTATCTTTTCTATCACAATGCCACTCTCGAACTTGACGGTCATAAAGGCGCTATCGGTCGTCGCTCCGTATGTGTCGACTCCCTCTCCTATAACGAAGACGGCACCATGAACCACGTCACCCAAACAAAATAACTGAACTCTGACAACTGACAACTGAACACTGACAACTGAACACTGACAACTGACAACTAAAAACAGACAACTCACACTCACATGCTAAAAAAATTCTTCACATGTATGGTGGCTGCCGCTTCGGTGCTTGCCGCAACCGCCCAGGACAAGAATTTCCACATCTATCTATGCATCGGGCAGTCCAATATGGAAGGCAATGCACAGGTCGAACCGATGGATCGTAATAATGTGCCGGAACGCTTCAAGATGATGGCTGCGGTCGATTTCCCGCAGTCCGGCAGAGTGAAAGGGGAGTGGTACACAGCTGTGCCACCCTTGGTACGCCAGAATACAGGTCTTACTCCTATGGACTATTTCGGACGCACTATGGTCGATAATCTTCCCGAAGAAGTGACCGTAGGTGTGGTGCCTGTGGCTGTCGGCGGCTGCAAGATTGAACACCTGTCCAAGGATTTTGACCCCGCGTCACTTGCTAATGAGGCTGACTGGTTCCGTAATTTTATGAAAGAATATGACAATCAGCCCTATAAACGTCTTATCGAGTGCGCCAAGGAAGCTCAGAAATCCGGTGTCATCAAAGGTATCCTGTTGCATCAGGGCGAGTCTAACTGCGGACAACAGGATTGGCCGCAGAAGGTGAAGAAAGTCTATGAGGATATTCTCGCCGACCTCGGTCTTGATGCCGCCGATGTGCCGCTGCTCGTCGGCGAGGTGGTCACTTCTGAAAAGGGCGGTGCCTGTGGCTCTCATAATCCGGTGGTAAATAAGGTGCCCTCTGTGATACCTACGGCACATGTCGTATCGGCTGCAAATCTGCCGCAGAAGGGCGACGGCTTGCACTTCACTGCTCATGGTTATCGTGTGCTTGGTTGCCGCTATGCTGTCGAGATGCTTGCCACTATGGGTATTGATAATCCCAAGGTGGAGTATTCTGAGGAAATGCCGTATGTACCGAAACCCGAGCCTTCTGAAGGTGACTTCGTATTTGACTTCAAGTATTTCAATCCTCAGATATGGGGCGACGGCACATTTGATGCCGATACCAGGACTTTTGTCGCAGGACAGTGGGGGTTTGGCGGTTGGGAATACAACCAGCCTATCGATCTCTCCGGTTACAGCTATCTTGTCGCAGAGCTTGAAGAGCCGGAAAGCAATGGCCTGAAATTACGTATGTTTGACACTCCCGCCTATTTCAATGTACCCATTTATTCTTCTGATTTTAACGGTGCCACACTGATTGTCGCCGAACTTAATGGAATGATGAAGGCTCCGGAAAACACGAGTGATATCGAGTCGTTCAACACCTCTCAGGTATATCGTGTCGGCTTTTGGGCGAATGGCGGTCAGCCGATACATCTTAAACAAGTCTTTGCCACAAACAATAATCCATATTCTGCCGGCGTTTCTTATTTAGAAGATGGCATCAAGTCGGAGTGCCCCGTCTATGACCTTTCGGGTCGTATGGTAGCTTCTTCCGTTGATGCTCTCGGCGACCTTGCCTGTGGCATCTATATCTCCAACGGAAAGAAATTTGTAAAATAATTCACAGATTGTCTGAATTTAAATGACACAGATTTTGAGAGGAATTGTCAGATGGATTTTTGATTGCGATGAAGGAGCGTAGCTGTTGCTACGTGACTGAAGTGCGGGCAAAAAGACACTGGCAAGTACCTCAAAAGCAAAGTGATATAAATTTTAGACAATCTCTAACTTTTTCCTGCCATGAAAAAGCTTTATTACATAATATTTTTTGCATTGCTGCTTGTCATGGCAGGATGTGGCGTGAAAGTGCCTGAGAAAAATGTAACCGACATGCCCGGCGTACCATCGATTACGCCGGGCTATACCGGGCTTGTGTTGCCTCCCAATATCGCGCCGATGAATTTTGAAATTGACATGCCTGGTGACAGGTACGTCACTCTTGTCGAAGGCGATGTTGGCTCTCCTCTCGTCGCCGAGGGCAAAATGGTGAAGTTTGATATCGGCGAGTGGCACAAGTTGCTTGACGCTAACCGTGGGAAGGAGCTGCGCTATTCCGTCTTTGTAGGCGACGACACCGGGTCATGGAAGCGTTATACCTTCTCCAACGAGGTTGCTCCCGACTCGATTGATCGCTTTTTCTCCTATCGCCTTATCGAGCCGTCATTCGTGCAATACGGTGCGTTGACCATAAATCAGCGTGACCTTTCTTCTTTTGACGAGACGGTCATCTTCAACAATTCTTTCCCTTGTGAGGAGACCCGCGGATTTTGCATAAACTGTCATGTGCCGCGCAATCAGTATAGCGAGGCACGCTCACAGTTTCATGTGAGGCAGTTTAATGGCGGCACTGTCCTCATTGACGGTGACAAGGCTGAAAAGGTCAATTTAAAGACCGACAGCACTTTGTCGGCAGGTGTATATCCCGCGTGGCATCCTTCGCTCGACATTATCGCTTATTCTGTCAACGAGACTCACCAGCGTTTTTTTACTGCCGACAATCAGAAAGTCGAGGTAATCGACGGTGCTTCGGGGCTTATCCTTTATGATATCAATCGCGGCACTGTCTCCACGATTGTTGACGACCCTGACGTCATGGAGACTTTCCCTGCGTGGTCGCCTGACGGCACTACGCTATATTATTCGGCGGCGCGTTACCCCGAAGGCGTGACACCCGACAAGGTAGACATGGCGTTTGACAGCCTCCGTTACGACATCCTTGCCATGCGTTTTAATCCTGCCGACAGGTCATTTTCCGCGCCCGACACTGTTGTCGCCGCGTCACAACGCGGAAAAAGCGCACTCCTTCCGCGTGTTTCGCCCGACGGCAAATGGTTGCTTTTCTGCGAGGCTGACCACGGCACATTCCATATATGGCACAAGGATAGCGACCTCTTCGTCATGAATCTCGCCACCGGTGATATTACTCCGCTTAGCGAGGCAAACAGCGATGACACTGACAGCTATCATTCCTGGTCATCCAACTCCCGATGGATTGTCTTCAGTTCGCGACGCGACGACGGCTCATATACGCGTCCTTATATCACATACTTTGCCCCTGACGGAAAATCGTCAAAGGCGTTCGTGGTGCCCCAGGAAGACACCTCGTTCTATAAGGATTTGATGAAATCCTACAATGTGCCTGAATTTATGGTTCAACCGGTAAAGGTGAGCCGCCGGGAACTCGTGCGTGCCGTCAGCTCCGAGGCGCGGCAGGCGATTTACGAATAGGAAATATTATACAAATAGTTTATCAGAAGGATTGTCCGGAATTGAGTTGAATTCCGGACTTTCTTTTATCAGTTCCGGATTGTCGATGTAACGCTGGAAATGCTCCGCCCACTGACGGTGAAACATCGTGTTCATCAGCAACCGGTTATAACGCGCGGCAAGTTCCGGCTCCCCGTGCTTGATTGAATTTCTCACCATGTATTTCAGATAAAATACACGTGTACCGTATTTCACCGAGTGCTCCATCGCCCATCGGTAGCTGCCGTGGGTGTTACCGAGGTGATAATACACAGGTACATTGACAAATGCCGACATAAGGAACTCCTCGCTTTTGCGAGGCGATGTCTTGTCGGTCGGGGCATTGTGTTTTACTGATTCTGTACCTCCTCCCATTTTTATCGCCGCAAGATTACCCGCTATTTTCATCGTGAAATTAGGCGGCTCTTTTATGTGTCCCATGATGTAGGCGATCTTGTCCCATCTCATAGTGTCGATATGCTGCATCATGAGCACTGTGGCACGGAATTGCTCGCTTTTCTGCCCCGCAATCGCGCCATAGCATCCTGTGGCGACCAGCATGGCATAGGCAAGCCACACGCTTTTGTCTGCTTTTCTTGTCACGCCCTTCTTTACAATCGACAGGCAAGGCAGCATCAGGAATGACACTGTCATGCCTGCAAATGGCAGCCACAGATACAGGTCATACCGTTTCATCAGCAGGTCGGGAAGCCCCTCCAGGTAAATTAGATTGCTGTCGCCCGTCATTCCTGGGTAGAGGTTATAGTAGAGCAGAGGCACAAGTGCGCCTGCCGTCAGGATTATGGGAATCATGATATATGTACCTTTCCTGTCCCGATGGTCTTTCTCTCTGAACAGCATGGTGAGGATGCCCGCAAACACTCCGAGCAATGCGAAGAAACCCAGTGCCATGAATAGTGCGGTGCAGCCGGTAAGAAACAGACCGCGCAGCCACACATTGCCGATGACACGCGTCACAAGGACGATTAGCACCGCGCAGATGGCGCCGAGGGTAGGGGCGAAGAGATACCCTGAATAGTTGATGGATACCCATGCCTCGTCAAGCACAAGCACCGATGCGAGCAGAAACATTGCCGGAAGCAGCGACAGGCTGCGCAAGCCCTCACGGAGCCGCCATGTGCGGTCACAAAGCAGGGTGAGTATCACCCATAGCGCGATGAGTATGCCGCTCCCTGCCCAGGGATAGTACATGAATTGGGTGAGCCATGACCCGGCATACTGCAATATGCCGCCCGGATAGTGGAGCATACGGTTGAGATAAATGTCGCCGCTCAGGAAAATTGACATCTCGTCATACCACCGGAGGATGTACCCGTTCTTTACCGGCAGCATGACTAATGAAAACACAATAAATGCCGATAATGCCGCCTGAAAGCTCTTTACCCGGTTCAAGTGCTTGGAAATCATGATGTTTCTCCCCCCCCTATCAGATGTCGAGTTGATATATTCAGTCGGAGTCATCCCGAACAGTTCTTTAAACGATGTGGCGAAATTGTTGGCGTTCTTGAAGCCCGTAAGCATTGCCGCCTCCGATACGCTCAGATGCTTTTCACTCATTAGTTTTGCCGCCTGGCGCAGACGCGTGTTGCGAATGAAGTCGCGTGGCGACTGGTTGGTGAGTTCCTTGAGTCTGCGGTGCAGGTGTACTCGGCTCATGCCCACCTCTTCGGCAAGCATTTCTACCGTGATGTCAGGATTGGAGATATTTTTGTCGAGCACCTTCATTATTCGCTCCATCAGTTTCTCGTCGTTTGATGTGGCGGTGATGTTCACCTTGGTGTCATGTGTCTGGTTTCCGCTGTAGATGTTGCGGAGTCGCTTGCGGGATATCAGAAGGTTGTTGACGGTTGATATCAGCACGTCGATGTTGAATGGTTTGGTGATGTAGGCGTCGGCTCCCGACTCCAGTCCCTCGATATTGTCCTTGTCCTGCGCTTTCGCGGTAAGGAGTATGACCGGGATATGCTGGAGGTTGATATTTTTCTTGATTTTTCGCGTAAGCGCCAGACCGTCTATTTCCGGCATCATTACATCGCTGATTATCAGCGATGGGGCTTTCTTGAAGATTATGTCAAGGGCTTCCTTGCCGTTGCTGCATTCCTCCACTTTATAGCGGGATGAAAGCTCTTTGCTGACATATTGGCGTATCTCCTCGTCATCCTCTACGATAAGTATGCGTTCGCCTGTCAGTGTCTTGTTCTGATTTTCTTCATCGCCGGAGGGCTCTTCCGGAGGAAGACCGATTGATGCGCCCGTGGCGCGTGATGATTCCGTCACGACAGGTCCGAGGGCTATGTCGCTCACCTTGAGATGGGAATTGCCTTGTGGAATCCTGATGACAAACCGTGTGCCTTGCCCCTCCGGATTATCGCCTACGGTGATGGTGCCGTGGTGAAGCTGTACGAGTGAGTTTACCAGATGCAGCCCGATTCCCGTTCCTTTTATATTGCTGGTGTCAACCTGATAGAAGCGGTTGAATATATGCTTGCGGTCCTCCTCAGGGATACCGATTCCCGTATCGGTCACTGATATCTCGATATACTCGCCGAGCGGGGAGTCGTCATCGGGAGTGATGCCGGTAGTGAGGTTGACATCTATTTTGCCTCCGTCTGGTGTGAATTTGATTGCGTTGGAAAGCAGGTTGACTATGATTTTGTCAAAATTTGCAGGGTCAACCCATGCCTTGACTTCATCATTGCCCTCATGATGGAATGTAAGGGTGATACTATGGTCGTCAGCGGCTTGGTCGAAAGTCCCGCACAAGTCTTCGATTACCGGCACAAGGTCGGTTTCAGAGAAGGTAAGGTGCATCTGGCTCTTGTCGATTTTGCGTATATCCATAAGCTCATTGACAAGGCGCAATATTCGGGTGGCATTGCGGTGAATTAGCCGGTACTCTTTCTGACGTGCGCTGTCATGGTCACTGTTTATCAGCTTTTCGAGCGGACTCATCACGAGGGTGAGCGGTGTGCGTATCTCGTGTGAGATGTTGGTGAAAAACTGTAGTCGTGCCTCTTTCATCTTGTCGGCGTTTTCACGCTCCATTTTTTCCTGCTTCTGTCTGTTGCGGCTTTTATACTGAAGCCAGATATACCACGCTATTGCGCCGATGATGATGAGATATATGAGCCGGGCTATACCGGAGTTGTACCATACAGGGGCTATGTCGATTTTGATTGACACTTCATCCGATTGTACGCCGTTGTCCACGGCTTTTACCTTCAGGGTGTGTACTCCCGGGTTGATATTGCTGAAGTTCACGCGGTTGACATTGTAGGGGAGGCTTTCCCATTCGTCATTGTCAAGTGCATACATGAAAATTACCGATTCGGGACGGTTTAGCTCGTAGGTGCTGAACTCGACTGAAAATGAGTTGTCGTTGTGCGACAGTTTTATCATGTCGGCTTCATAAACCGGCTTGTCGATTATGTTGCGTATCCCCGATTTCATCCCTGCTTTGACAGGTACGCCGTGAAGGTAGAAGTCTACAATCCTCGTGGTGTACTTTATGCCACGGTTTTTGATGTCGTTAGGCGAGAAGAATGTTATACCGTTCATGCCGCCGAAATACATTATGCCGCGACTGTCTTTGTACGACACATTTTTATAAAATTCGTTGCTCTGCAGCCCGTTGTCGGCATGGTAGTTGGAAAATTCGACTGTGGAGGTGTCAAGACGCGACAGTCCGGAACTGGTGCTTAGCCAGAGCACATTGATACCCTCTCCCTGGATGGCGTAGACAGTGTTTGACGGCAGTCCGTCGGCGGTCGTATAGGTGACTGTCTTTCCTGTTTCCGGATCATAGCTGAATAGTCCCGTTGACGACCCGCACCATATCTTGCCGTTGGGCTCCTCGTAGATGCAATAGACGATTGTGCCTGATTTTATTGATGTCACCTGTGGTGACGGCGATGTGCATTTGTCAGCCACATAGAGCCCGTCGTAGGTGCCGAGATAAAGATGCTGGCTGTTTTGAGAATAAAGTAACGTGCTTACCCAGGTGTTGATTTTTGAGGAGATAGCCTCATTGTTCTCGACTATTTTTGTCTCGGGGTTATATGTGAATACTCCGTTTCCCATCGAGGCTATCCATACATTGCCGGAGTTGTCGCGTGAGAATCCATAGACGCTGAGCGACATCTTCGTATCCTCGGTCTCGATATACTCGAATTTGCCGGTGGATTTATCGAGCAGTCCCCAGCCTTCGATATATGACCCGATATAGAGCTTGTCACCGGCATCCATCATGCCCATTATAACGGTGGGAATCCCTTTTTTATAATGATATTTAAGAGAGAGGTCGGGATTGAGGGCGTAGATGCCTCCTTTGTCGGTTCCTACCCACAACACGCCGTGCTCATCCTTGCGGAGTGCTGTGACACACTTGTCGCCGATTACGTTGTGAAGCACTGAACGGCTGCCGATATAGCCGAATGTGCTTTGTTGCTCGGGAAACATAACTACACCTTTCTGGAATATACCCACCCAGAAGTTGTCGTAATTGTCTTTTATGACGTGGTGTACCTTGTCACCCGGAAGGGCGAAGTCGAGGTTGCCACGGAAGAAATCCTTGATTTGCTCTGTACGCGGGTTGAAGGTTTTAAGCCCCTGTCCGTCGGTGGCAATGAAGAGAAGTCCGCTCATCGGGTCGCTGAACAGGTTTTTTATCGACAGGTCACTCCCGTCATCAGGCGTGAAATGTATGAATTCATCGGTTGACGGGTCATATCTGTAGAGTCCTGTGCGAAGGCTGCCCGTATAGATGTTGCCGTCGGCACCGATTTCTATCGCCTCAAGGAAGCGCCGCGCCTGGTGAGACCCCATAGGAGTGACATGGCCTCGCGTGTCAATGCGGTAAAACTGCTTGACATCCATTTTCTCCGTAAGCATCCACAGGTTGCTGTCATTGTCCTCGATGATGCGGTAAGGTATACCGTCTATTGTTGTGTCATATTTCAGCCGGCTCACTATGACCTTGTCATCCCTTATCTCATCCAGTATGAATATATCATCGCACAATAACAGTATATCGCCGTTTTTACGCTCAAGGATGCGCGACACCGGATGATCTTTCACTATTCCTTCCCGGGTCACTACCTGCAGTTTTTTTGAGAATCTGTCAGCTCCCCGGTCGTAAATCTGAAATCCGGCGTAAGTGCTTACGAAAAGGCGTCGGTCGCTGTGCTCGAAAACCAGGTTTACAAAATTATGGTATAGCGACGTGGAATCGGTCGGCACGTTATGATACACCGTGAATTTGGCGCCGTCGTAACGGTTAAGTCCGTCTTCGGTTGCAATCCACATCATGCCGTAACTGTCCTGGAATATCTGGTTTATGAGACTGCTGGACAATTCATGGTCTGATGAAAAGTATCGGTGAGACTGGGCTTTTGCTGAAAGCATGGTAATAAAGCACAGTGACAATAGCGTGATTACTCTTTTGATTGTCATAGATTTTAAGGCTCTGGTTTTATTCTCTTGCTTGATATTGCAAATTTAATTAAAATCGTACGAACAGTAAATGCTTAATGGCAGATTTAACGTCTATTTTTTAATAGAGTACAGAGCGGGTAAAAAAATGGATGATTTTTTACCTGCTCTGTATCTGCTCTGTACAAAATAGATGTCTAACGATTACCGTATTAGTATCTTCTTGCGGTCGATTATGTAAAGGCCCGGATCGAGGCTGTTGATTTGCTCGCGTTCAAGCTGTTGCTTTACAAGTCGGCCGGTGATGTCATATACATCGACGTATGGGCTGAGTTCAGGCAGCTGTTCGTCAACTTCAATATCTTCGATGCCTGCGGCACGGTCCGCCCACTCCTCAAGTGTGTTGCGAAGTGCGAAGAACGCGTATTTGGGCTTATAGTTGGATTTGAACAGCAACGGATCGGGGCTGCGCCATGATTTGTCGTCGGTCACTCCCCATACCACGAAGTTGCGGATGTGCTTGTATTTCAACGCTACCTCCAGGAGGGCGCGGTAATCTTCGCCCTGGCGGATATGCTGCTCGTAGTCGCCGGCATTCCATGTGGTTATGTCAAGCTCGGTGAGGCTCACTTCAACGCCAAGGTCGGCATAACGCTTCACGTTGTTTTCAAATTTTGACGCATCGACACCTAATCCGAGGTGGCACTGGAAACCTACACCCTGCACCGGAATGTTGCTCTTAAGCAGTCGTTTCACGAGGTTGTAATATGCTTCGCTCTTGGCATCGCCCTTGAAATCGGCACCGTAATCGTTGATATAGAGGATGGCGTCCGGGTCGGCACGGTGAGCATAGACAAACGCAGAGTCGAGATAGTCTTCGCCGATGACTGTTTTCCACACTGAATTACGCAAATTGTATTTGGTGGGCTGGCTGTAGACAATGCTCTGATTGTCGTCAAGACATTCGTTGACTACATCCCACTCCCTGATTTTACCCTTGTAATGGGTCATGACGGTGGTGATATGGTCTTTCAATATCTGAAGCAGCTCTTCGCGGTTATATCCTTTGCCGCCGTTGCCGTCGTTCTTGTAGCCGTCGGAGGTCACCCATTTCAGCGTCTGCGAGTGCCATACGAGGGTGTGACCGCGCACTTCCATGTCGTGACGCTGGGCAAAGTTGACGAGATTATCCGACTCCCCGAAATTGAAAGTGCCCTTCTGCGGTTGCATATACTCCGGTTTCATCTGGTTCTCTCCGACAACAAGATTGAAGTTCTTGTATATTGTTTGAGCTGCGATGTTGTTGTCGTTGAGGTATTTACCGTCCCATGCCGGCACCGCGCAGCCGATCCCTATCTTTGCCGGTACGGTGATGCGGTCGGCGTGATAGCGAAGGGTCTCTTCCTGATTGTTCATGTCGTAGTCGTCGCTTGACGATACCAGACGGATATTGTCAAGATAGTATTCCATATCGACACTGTTAAAGCCGATATAGAACTTGTCGCTTGTACTGCTTACCGGGGTGATGGAGTAAGTGCGTTTAACCCACTGTCCTTTGGCTCCTTGATGCAGGAACTCATTTTCGACATCGTGAAGGAATCCATCGCCTATCCCGCAACGAAACTGGCGGTAATCATCTGTTTCGCTGTCGGGACGGTAGAGGTCAAACGTAATCAGATCGTATTCCGAGATTTCCTCTGCCGTGATGCCTTGTAATGTCAGCTCGGCAAGAGTGTTCCAGCTTCCGTTTTTTACGTGTAGCACTTTCCCGGCTTTTCCGCTCGGGTCTGATGTGATTTCAGCCTTTGACTTGGTGGTTCCGTCTTCGCTGTAATAATCCCTCATCGCTACTGCGTCGCCGAGATTGAAATCCTCGAAGTCAAAGAGGGTGATTTCATCGGCGGTTGCCGTCATGGTGGCGGCGGCGCAGAGTAGGGTGATAAATGTCTTGTTCATTATAATAAGGTTGATTTATTATTTCACTGTGAGTTTTGATGATGTCGTGCCGTAGCTGACTATGATTACCCCGTTGAGGTCATTGACCGGGATGGCGTTGATGCCGTTGACGGCGTTGACGCTCTTCAAGAGAAGTCCGTCAGTAGCGTAAATATTGATGGTATCTCCTTCGGTTGCACCGTTTACATATAGGATTCCTCCTTCTACGTAAGGTTGGTCGTTTGCCTCGGTAACGGTGTCTATCGATGCGCTCTTGTCGGCGATAAGAACTACTTCATATTTGTCAGCGTTCACACGCTCGTCGAGACGCCATCCTTCGGGCGCGTCAAGGGCGAATGACCATTTGATATCCTCATCGAGTGCTTCTTTACTCTTCGCGCTGACGATGGTGAACTCGTCGCCTTTATTGTATGACGCGTCTGATCCTACGCTTAGCTTGATTACCGGCATTTTGTCGCTTTCTTCAAACTCCTCGGTGTAGTGATAATAGCGCAACGCGCCGCTTACATCGAGCTTATCATTGCCTTCTGCGCCAAGCTCTATCTCAATGACTGTCGAGGGACGCACGGTTATGGCTACAGGGGTGTCGTTTACAAAGTCGGCAAATGTTAGTGTGCCGATGCCGTCATTACCGGGCTGCAATGTGCCGTAGATGTCGGCAGGCTGTGCGATGTTGCCCGAGCCGCCCAGTATGCTTTTGCTCCACACGAATATTTGTGATACTTCTGCATCGTGCGATGCGCCGGTGCCTCCGGGGAGTTTCCCAGCACGTGCCTCTTCGGTATTGTTGTTTACCAACACTCTTCCTTCGCGAACTCTTATTCCGCCGGTCAGACGGTTGTTATTGCCGGTGATGGTATATGTGCCTTTACCCTCTTTTATTATGCCGAGGAGCTGACCGTTGACTACCTTCCCGTCTTTTTCAGGGGGACACATCCTGCCCGCAAGCAGTCCGTCGGTTCCGGTGCTGCCTAATACGAAGTATGAGCGGGCTTTTTCCGATGACTTGTAATAGCCATACAGGGTTGCGCCTTCGGAAAGTTGCAGTTCGCCGATACATACTCCGCGGTCGTTGCCTTCACTTGCAAGTGCCGTGCCGTCGGTTGCGATAACCTTGCAGTTTTCAAATACATGGTTGGCGCGGTGAGTCTCATAATCTTCCGGATTGAACGATTTGTTGCCTTCGAATACAAGTCCGTAGAAGCCTGCCGAGGAGATGACTTCTTTATAGGGGTAGAGGGTGACTGTGCCGGAGTAGTTGCTCCAGTCGGGCTGTACCTTGTTTTTCTGATGTCCCATATAGGAACGCTCGCCGCCGCAATAAATGTTTATGTCGCCTGTGCCGCTTACCGGTGAGGTCCAGTAGGTGTAGCGTGAGGTGTACACATCGACCGGCTTGCCGTTGAGGACGATAGGTGTCTCGACTACGGCGTAGTTGTTGGCGGTGTTATTGAGGCAGAAATCGATAGCGCCTTCGGTCACATTGATTGATTTTCCCAGTCCTGCCACAGCATCGGTAGAGGCGAGACGCAGACGTCCGTTTTTAAGGGCTGTTCCTCCTTCAAGTTCGTTTGCCACACCCATTGTCACGTCTCCGCCATTGTCGATGGTCAGGGTGCCGCGACCGGTTATCTTGCCCCCGTTGTCACCGGGAATGACTTTGTAGGAGTGGCGGTTATTGCTGAATGTCACGTCAAATGCCCTTATCACTCCGTTGG
>X378_Fat_Sand_Rat__coassemble_123_pt1 | contig 15768 bp, 14 predicted proteins | sample X378_Fat_Sand_Rat__metabat2_high_PE_001 | metagenome-assembled genome bin X378_Fat_Sand_Rat | reverse complement strand
GCCACCAATCAAAGCTAGGGGCTTACATTCGTAAAAGCGGAAAGAACAGGGACATACCCCCCCATATCATACCCGAAACACTTGTCAAGATCATAATGACCTTGAAGCAGGGTCGCTATGCTGAGTCCGGCAAGTTCGGCGCATGGCTCACCCGCATAGCCCACAACCTTATCATTGATCATTTTCGGCAGGAAAAATCTGAAAACAGCATCTCCACCGACGATGAGGAAGTAAATCTGCTCAACCGCCGCGACCTCTGCGACGAAAACATCGAGGACCTTATGGTCAACGACCAGATACGTACCGATGTGCGCCGCATAATCGAGGCTCTTCCCGAAGCACAGCGCGAGGTGCTCATGATGCGCTATTACAGCGACATGAGCTTCAAGGAAATCGCTGATGCCACAGGGGTAAGCATAAATACAGCACTCGGACGTATGCGTTATGCCATCATGAACATGCGACGCATCGCCGAAGAAAACAACATTGTGCTCTCGGCGTAAGCCGCCGGGACAAATATTAGAGTACCCGTAGGCATATCGTCTGCGGGTACTTGTTAAAACACATAATTCATTTTTCCACTACCTGTCGCAGGCAGCATTTTAAATGCTAAAATCAATGCATTAGCGGTCTCGCATCACGCGAAACCTTTTCCTATTAAATCAGTTGTTGTCAGTCTGGTTGAAACCGGTGTCTTCTGCCGACCAGGATTTCCATTTACATTCACCAACTTCCATCTCTGAAAACTTTGCAGTGAAAGAATGGTCTACGGGACTTGCAGCGTATATGCCAAACGAAATTTCATCATCGCCTTTAAACATGTGAAAAGTGCGCATCTGCCGGAAATCCATCCCATCAACACTTGCCTCGATATAAAAATCACTGCCACGACGGCTCAGGCGATACCACATTTCTTTTATTGACGATGGAATATCCTGTGTCGCCCAGTCGGAATAACCGTTGTTGGTAACTACACTTCCAAGCCGCTGATAATCCTCGTTTTCATATTCTATCGACGCTTTCATCCAGTTATCGCTATCGAGATATAGGGCAATACCACACTGGTCAAATAGAGCAGAACTGTTAAATTCAGTCTTTACCGTAAACGAGAAATATTTACACGAAGTCTTCATTTGAAGCACGGGAGCGTTGTCGTTGCTAAACCCGTAATACGTGCGTTGCCAAAGATCAGTGTTGGGAGCCGTCTGTATGGTTATCACAGAATCGGTGATTGTGTACTGTTCAGGCTCACGGGTCCAATAAAGATTTTCCTTTACAAATTGCTTCATAATCGTATCATTACTTTCTTTTACCATTGTTTCCTCAATTTCAGCAGCCTTGTTATCGGGCTGCTGTTTCTGCGTACACGAACCTGTGATTCCGGCAAGAATCACCGACGAGATAATGATTGCTTTTGTGTTCATATAAATAAATTGTCTGATTAATTTATAATTAGTAACTTTAGCGCAAAGTTAGCCACTACCCACTTCTGCCACAATGGTAAAAAATAACCAATTAAAAAATGAAGGAACACGAAAACAGGCTGAAAGCACTGCTCATGGGTCAGCAATTTGATGAATATGAAGTGAAATCGAGTACATTAGAGACCGCGAAAAAATGTGCGCATGCGTATGCCATAGCTACCAACGGCATTGCAGTCTTATCTGATTTCCAGCAAAACATCTGCTATATCCATTCAGGTAAATTAGGTATCACGCTCGGGTTTCCTGAACATTTTGAAGACAGAAACTCAGCTTTTGAAAACGCAATATTCAATGCTATTCCTTCCGATGAGTTGCTTGAACGCCATATACTTGAATTAAGATTTTTTCATTTTCTGAAATCTATACCGGCAAGCGAAAAGACCGACTACAAAGCCACATGCCTTATACATTTTCAGCGTGATGACAATGACCCGCTTCCTATCCTCCACTCTACGCGCTACTTTCACTGTCACCCCAATGGCACGGCATGGCTTGGATTATGCACCTACGCCCCTTTTCCTCAATCCGGCTGCATCGTGAAAGCTAACATCATAAACACCCGCACAGGAAAGACCATGGCATCGGAGCAGTATGAACGATATGACGCACAATTACTTAGCAAGCGACAGATCGAAATACTGTCTTTAATCGCAAAAGGATACGGGAGCAAGCAGATTGCCGAGAAACTGTGCCTATCAATACACACAATAAGCCGCCACCGTCAAGATATTTTATCGCGCCTAAACGTCACAAACTCTACTGCGGCAGTCGAAATCGGAATGCGCATGCACCTGATATAATACAAATGCAATAAAACTTTTTATCACCGTAATGCTTTTGTCTCAATATTTTATTTAACTTTGCAGAGAAACAATAGTTATGATTTATTCCGAAATCAGCCAATATTATGAACAAAATTCTTGAGAAGGAGCATTTTTCAGAGAAAGTTGTCAAACTTATCGTTGAAGCTCCTGCCATTGCCATGTCGCGCAAGCCGGGTCACTTCGTAATCGTGCGCGCCTGCGAACATGGCGAGCGAATACCCCTGACAATAGCCGACGCCGACCCTGAACGCGGCACTATCATGCTCGTGGTGCAGGATGTAGGCGTCTCATCCCATAAAATATGTTCTCTCGAACCGGGAGAATACCTTACCGATGTGGTAGGCCCGCTCGGACAGGCGACCCATATCGCCAACGTAGGCACCGTGGTATGTTGCGGCGGCGGCGTTGGCGTGGCGCCTATGTTACCCATCATCAAGGCAATGAAGCAGGCAGGCAACCGCGTCATAACCGTGCTTGCCGCCCGCACAAAAGAGCTGATTATACTCGAAGAGCAGGTAGCGCCCTGGTCAGACGAAGTGATAATAATGACTGACGACGGCAGCTACGGCAACAAGGGTCTTGTGACCGCCGGAGTAGAAAGCGTAATCAAACGCGAGAAAGTAGACCAGGTTGTTACAATAGGTCCGGCAATAATGATGAAATTCGTTGCACAGCTCACAAAAAGCTATGACATCCCCACGATGTGCTCACTCAACACGATTATGGTAGACGGCACCGGCATGTGCGGCGCTTGTCGCATAACGGTCGACGGCAAGACACGGTTTGTATGTATTGACGGACCGGAATTTGACGCCCACAAGGTCAATTTCGACGAGATGCTTACGCGCCTGCGTTCCTACAACTAATCTTTCTTTTATCACACATCACAAAATTAAAATGTCAGACAACAACATATCGACATCGGCTCCACGCGACGCACAATGGCGCGAAGAGCTGCGCAAGGCAACTCCTGTCAAGGAACGCACATCAATCCCGCGTGTCAAAATGCCGGAACTTGACCCGGCATACCGAGTAACATGCAATGAAGAGGTCAACCAGGGACTGCCGGAAGAAGCGGCTGTGATTGAAGCTCGCCGCTGCATGGACTGCCCCGACCCGCAGTGCATGACAGGATGTCCCGTAAGCATAAACATTCCGGGATTCATCAAGAATATCGAGCGCAAGGAATTTCTGCAGGCTGCCGCCGTGCTCAAGGAGACGAGCGCACTTCCTGCCGTGTGTGGCAGGGTATGTCCGCAGGAAAAGCAGTGCGAGTCAAAGTGTATCTATCACAAGATGAAGAAAGAGCCGGTGGCAATCGGGTATCTTGAACGCTTTGCCGCCGACTATGCCCGTAACTCCGGAGAAGCGGGTACTCCATCTGTCGCACCGCTAAACGGCATCATGGTAGCAGTAGTCGGCTCAGGACCTGCCGGACTTTCATTTGCCGGCGATATGGCGCGGCGGGGCTACGAGGTCACAGTGTTTGAGGCTCTGCATGAAATCGGCGGCGTACTCAAATACGGCATCCCGGAATTCAGGCTTCCCAATGAGGTCGTGGATGTGGAAATCGACTCGCTTGCCCGCATGGGTGTGAGATTTGTAAAAGACTGCATCGTAGGCAAGACATTCAGCTACGACGACCTGCACGAGATGGGATTCAAGGGAATATTCGTGGCATCCGGAGCGGGTCTGCCCCGTTTCATGGGCATACCGGGCGAAAATTTCAACGGTGTGATGTCAAGCAACGAATATCTTACCCGCATCAACCTCATGGGTGCAGGACGACCGGGCTATGACACCCCGGTGCTTAAAGGAAGCCGCGTGGCTGTAATCGGTGGCGGCAACACTGCGATGGACTCGGTGCGCACGGCAAGGCGCATGGGCGCGGAACGAGCCATGATAGTCTATCGGCGCAGCGAGGCTGAGATGCCCGCACGTGTGGAAGAAGTCAAGCACGCCAAAGAAGAGGGCGTGGAGTTCCTGACGCTACATAATCCGGTGGAATATCTCGCTGACGAGAAGGGGCGCGTAAGGGCAATGCGTGTGCAACGCATGGAACTTGGAGAACCTGACGCTTCCGGTCGCCGGTCGCCGGTCGCCATCGAAGGTGCAATCGACGAGATTCCCGTCGACCTTGTAATCGTGAGCGTCGGTGTATCGCCCAACCCGCTTATCCCGAATGCCATCAAGGAGCTCGAGGTGTCGCGACGAGGCACAATAGTGGTCAACGAGGATACCCTCCAGTCAACCGTGAGCGACATATATGCCGGAGGCGACATAGTGAGAGGCGGCGCGACCGTGATTCTTGCCATGGGTGACGGACGACATGCTGCAGCGGCGATGCACGAACGCCTGTCGCAATAACCATCATCAACGCCTACCGTTAATGAAGAAAAAATTTAAGCCAGGACTCCTGCTGCAAATTATCATCGCCATTGCGACCGGTATTGCAGCAGGATATTTCATGCCCGTGGGAATAGCGAGGATATTCGCCACGTTCAACGTCATATTCAGCCAGTTCCTGCAATTTCTCGTGCCACTGATTATCGTGGGCTTTGTCACCCCCGCGATAGCCGACATAGGCAACAAAGCCGGGAAAGTACTGGTGGCGACCGCACTCATAGCATACGCCGCCACGTTCTGTTCAGGTATCCTCTCCTATTTCACCGGGGTATTGACCTTCCCGTCGCTCATCACCCCGAGGTCGCTTGACGCGCCCGCGGGCAGTGGAGTTATCGCAACACCATTTTTCACCATAGAGATTCCGGCAATGTTTGGCGTGATGACAGCACTTGTACTCGCGTTCATGCTCGGCATAGGCATTGCCTACAGCAAAGGTGATGTACTGCGAAATGCCGCAACGGAATTTCGCGACATAGTGGCAAAAACGATACACTCCACGATTATCCCGCTGTTGCCGGTGTACATCTTCGGTATTTTCCTGAGCATGACAATGGCGGGAGAAGTTGGCGGCATAATCGCGGCATTCCTAAAAATCATAGTAATAATATTTGCCCTTGCCGCAGTGTTGCTCATAATACAATACTGTATCGCGGCACTGTTTGTAAAGCGGAATCCGTTCAAGCTCCTCTATACCATGCTTCCCGCCTATTTCACCGCACTCGGAACACAGTCGTCGGCGGCTACAATTCCTGTGACATTGCGTCAGACAGTAAAGATGGGAGTGAGCGAGGATATAGCCGGATTCGTGATACCTTTGTGCGCCACCATACACATGTCGGGCAGCACACTGAAGATTGTGGCGTGTGCGCTCGCACTGATGATGATGCACGGTATGCCTTACGACTTTTCTATGTTTGCAGGATTTATAGCGATGCTGGGGATAACAATAATCGCCGCGCCGGGCGTACCCGGAGGCGCGATAATGGCATCGCTCGGGCTACTCGCCTCAATTCTTGGTTTCACGGAGAAGGATCAGGCTCTCATGATTGCCCTGTACATAGCCATGGATAGTTTCGGTACCGCATGTAACGTGACGGGCGACGGATTTATCGCCTTGATAATAGACAAATATTTCGGCAAACGCAGCCCTGAAGAAGCAGAGCTTGACGAAGAGCTTATCGGAAAGTGACAATCTTATTGTAAACATAGTTGGTAAGCGTGTAAACCACGTTACCAATTAATGTGGCGATACCGTAACCAGACATAGTGAAAGCGGCTATAGGCAATTCAAACTCTTTCAACGGAGTCTTGTAGCTCAACAGCCACACGACGAGAAACTGCAAACCGTAACATATAAAGAATCCTACGGCAAATTTCACCGCTTCACGGTAATAGTGACCGGAAGTCTTGAACACCCAGTTCTTGTTCCACAGGAAGGAATTTATCACGCCACACACATAGCCGATGGCGTTTGACACAAGCGGATTGACACCCAGCAATGCCTTGCATACATATATCACGCAAAGAGTGACAAGAGTGTTGAGTACGCCTACACAGGCATACTTGACAAACTGTAGCATTGTATTACGGCTTAACGTCATGTTGTTCATGAAATGCAATTTTCAAGGTTTATTTTTCTTCACTTCCTCTACAAGCACGGGTAACGACCACCCGTAGCGCACCGCAAGGAGGCGTATCACAATGACAGTAGCGGCACAGGCAAGCCCCTGCGCCATCACCGATGTGCCGGCAAGAAGCATCATCCAGTACACGAGTCCACCGGCTAGACACGCAGTGGCATATATATCTTTTTGAAACAGAAGCGGTTCATTATTGACAAGAATGTCGCGTATCACACCCCCGACCGCACCGGTCACGACACCCATAACAATCGCCACCCACATGGGATAATCGACATCGAGTGTCTTCTGGATGCCTATGACCACAAACAATCCAAGACCAATCGTGTCAAACACAAATAGTATCTGAGTCTTTACGAGCACCTTGCGGAAAAGGATCACAAGTCCCAGTGAAATACCGGTCACGGCAAGATACCACCATGTCTGCATCCAGAACACGGGAATGTCAAGGAGAATGTCGCGGAGCGTACCGCCGCCAATCGCCGTCACAAGACCGACTGTGTAAGCACCAAACCAGTCGAAATGCTTCGCCGCCGCCATACGTATTCCGCTTATGGCAAAGGCTATTGTGCCTATGACCTCGATTACAAACAGGAATGTAAGTTCAACATCCATACAGAGTGCCTGCTTTTTATTTGTTTTCCTGACGATAGTACCGGCACACGCCTGTCAGCCCGCAGTTAAGGCAGTCGGGGCGACGCGCCTTGCACACATATCTTCCATGCAGTATCAGCCAATGGTGGGCTTTCGGGATTAGTTCTTCCGGGATATTGGCGCAGAGCGTTTTCTCTGTCTGCAACGGCGACTTGCTGCCGGTGGTAAGACCGATGCGCTCGCTTACGCGGAACACATGGGTGTCAACAGCCATCGCAGCCTTGTTCCACACGACCGACAGCATGACATTTGCCGTCTTTCTGCCGACTCCGGGAAGACTCATCAGCGCATCCATGTCAGAAGGCACGTCGCCATCAAACTCCTCAACAAGTTTTCGCGCCATGCCAAGAAGCGACTTCGCCTTGTTGTTGGGATAGCTGACCGACTTTATATAGCCGTAAATATCGTCAAGCGAGGCGGCAGCCATTGCATGTGCGTCAGGATAAGCCTCAAACAGAGGCGGAGTGACCATATTGATGCGCTTGTCGGTGCATTGAGCCGACAATATCACAGCGACAAGGAGCTGAAACGTATTGGTATAATGCAACTCAGTCTCAGCCACTGGCATCGCGGTCTTAAACCACTCTATCGTAAGCCTGTAACGCTCTTTTACCGTCATTTATCAGTGAGCGGAAGTAAATTCTTCAAGGAAGCGGGTGTCATTCTCAGAGAACATACGCAAATCCTTGACCTGATACTTAAGGTTGGTGATTCGCTCTACTCCCATTCCGAGGGCGAAACCGGTATATTTCTTCGAGTCTATGCCACATGCCTCAAGCACATTGGGGTCAACCATGCCGCAACCGAGAATCTCCACCCAACCGGTATGCTTGCAGAACGAGCATCCCTTTCCACCGCAAAGATTGCAGGAAATATCCATTTCAGCCGAAGGTTCGGTGAATGGGAAATAACTCGGGCGAAGACGTATCTTCGTCTCCGGACCAAACATTTCCTGTGCAAAGTAAAGAAGAGTCTGCTTCAGGTCGGCAAACGACACATTCTCGTCGACGTACAACGCCTCTACCTGATGGAAGAAGCAGTGGGCACGTGCCGAGATAGCCTCGTTGCGGTAGACACGACCGGGACAGATTATGCGTACAGGGGGCTGTGTCTTCTCCATGACGCGTGACTGAACGGAAGATGTGTGGGTACGGAGCAGCACATCGGGGTTACGCTGGATAAAGAAAGTATCCTGCATGTCGCGGGCGGGATGGTCGGCGGCAAAGTTGAGCGAAGAAAACACATGCCAGTCATCCTCGATTTCCGGGCCCTCGGCGATTGAATAACCGAGACGCGAGAATATCGACACAATCTCGTTGCGCACCACTGAGAGCGGGTGACGTGTACCGAGCTTTATGGGCGATGCCGTGCGGCTCATATCAAGGTCACTCACCTCACTCTCCTTGTCGGCAAGAGCTTCGCGGAGAGCGTTTATACGGTCGGTGGCATAATTTTTCAATTCGTTGAGAGGCGCACCGAGAGTACGCTTGTCATCGGGAGAAAGAGTGCGGAATTCGTTCATAAGTTCCGAAACGGCACCCTTCTTGCTAAGATATTTGATACGTAACGCCTCGACTTCAGCGGCACTCGATGCGGTGAGACCGTCTATTTCAGCCTTGAGCGCATTTATTTTTTCTAACATAGCTCTGTTCTGTTTCTTTATATCGGCAAAATTACAAAATTTTTCTTATTCGGGCAAATTGGCTGATTGTCAGTGGAGTTTGAGAAGGCGAGTGCACAACTGCGGATATCCTGACATAGCCCCATCACCAATTTGTAATCCCACGCACAAAAATACTCAAAATTTTTGGAACATCGCAGCATAGGATTATGAAATCCCGCAGTAAATTTCCGTGGATATGATTACCGGATTAACGGTCGAGCCACTGTTTCAGGCGAGTGACTTTATCCTTGCCTACAACAATCTCCGCATCAGGGTATTCTGTCAGGATTATCCTGATCTTGCGGTTGAACCAGTTGGAAATCCGCCGGACCGACGATATGCTCACTATATGCCGGCGGGTCGCCCTGAAAAACTGCAACGGATCGAGCTGAGTGTCAATATCGTCAAGTGCCATGTCGATGTGATATTGCCTCTCGTTTTTAAGATAGATGCGCGCCAGTCCGGATTCAGCGGAGATGTAGCTTATTTCGGATACAGACACAGTGATATATCCGTCTTTCTCCGCTACAAGAAACCGCTGGCGATATACCTCCGGTTTCCCTTGCAAAAGCCGGTATATCTCCGCTATCTCCTTTGTCGCCGAGGGGGTAATCATGCGTCTGCTTTTCTCGACAGCCTCGACAAGTTCTTCCTTATCAACCGGCTTCAGAAGATAGGCGATTCCGTTGTAATGAAAGGCTTTAATGGCATATTCATCGTAAGCGGTGGTGAAAATGACAGGTATGTCGCCGGGAATATCTTTCAGCGCGTCGAAACTCAACCCGTCGGAAAGGCGTATGTCGGCAAGAATCAGGTCAATTTTTTCCGGTTCATTAAAGAATCGGCGTATATCGGCGATACTTGGCAGAGGTCCGTAAACCGTGATGTCGTCGAAGCTGCTGTTGAGTAATCTTGTGAGCCTGTCGGCGTTATGTCTCTCATCTTCTATAATAAGTACATTCATAACCGTATTCTTTATAATAATGGAACGCCGACAGAATAAAAATGGTCGCTGTCCTCTATCTTGATTTCTTTTGAACTCAACAATAAATATCGGCTTGCGATATTTAACTGCCCTACTCCGGTGGATTCAGCAGGATTTTCCAACGGCTGTTTCAAATTTCTGACCACAAGATAATCCTTTTCAGCCCTTATGTCAACAATCAGAGATTGCTCAGGAGAAAAGGCGTTATGCTTTATCGCGTTCTCAACGAGCAGTTGCAATGAGGCGGGAGGAATCTTATAACTCGAAGTGCGCAGACTATTGTCAATGTTTACCTTGATACCCTCTCCATGACGTAGTTTCATCAAGTAGGCATAGGAATCAATGAATTTCAGTTCGTCGCGCAAGTCTATGAGGTTGACATTCAGATTGCGCACGATATGCCGGTAAACCTTTGACAGATGTGAAAGAAAGTCACTTGCCGTTTCAGGGTCGCTTTCGATAAGCTCAGAGAGTGTGCTGAAATTATTGAAAAGGAAATGGGGATTTATCTGGAGTTTCAATGAGTTTAGCTGGAACTGCAACGCGGTTTCCTTTTCTTTTATAAGGGCAATCTCAAGCTTCTGTTTCTCGTCCTGCGCTTTCAGATATGATTTGAGATAGAAGGAGTTGGCATATACGCTTGATATGAAGGTCGCAATCATGGCAAACGTATAAGCCCCTTTCATATTTATCAACTCATTATATACGGCGTTACTGTCTATATCGCCCCAGACAAGACAGAAAAGCGAGACCATGCCAAAGGCAACGACATTATTGATTATCAGAAGTCCTGAGGCATAGATAATTGTCCAGAGATAAGACGTCCTGAATGGCAGGAATTTAAATAGCAAATAACAAAAACCGAGTGAAATATAGGTGAATAAAACACATAGCGAAAAATCAAACAGATAATCAGACCAGATCATTTCAGGCAGTTGTTTAGATGTTTCATCGTCAAGCAACAGCCAAATTATCAGATATAAGGCATAGGATACGGCAGAAAGAAGAATGCCGTTTTTCCAGTTCATTATGTTAGTGCCCGGGCTTACCATCTGTCAATTAATTTATTAGCGCAAAGTTACTCATTTTCCCGCAAAGGTAGATAATGACAACGGAGATTCCTAGGGGACAGTAATCGAGCCGGACAAATCAAAGGTTGAAGCGGACAAAACGATAAATAAAGCGGACAAATCACCCATGCCGATTCAACTGCCGAATTGTCCGTTTCATCGCCAATTTTGTCCGGCTCACGCAATTTATCCTTTTATGCGTCATAGTAGGAGGATAATTTTGCAGGCTGAAAAAATATAGTCAATCAAAATAAAACGATGGAAAAAAGACAGTTTTTCGTGCTTACTGTTATACTGGCACTTCTATTTTCCGGCTGTAAGAAGGAAGCCGGGGAGATGCCTGCAACAGAGTATCCTTCTCTCCGCGTGACGGAATCGGCATTGGAGACAGTGGACAAATACCCTGCTACATTCAGAGGTCGCCAGGATGTAGAGATAATACCTCAGGTTTCCGGCAAAATTACTTCTGTCAATGTAAAAGAAGGCCAACGAGTCAAGAAGGGGCAGACACTTTTTGTCATTGACCAAGTCCCCTACAAGGCGGCATTGCAGACATCATTGGCAAACCTTGAATCGGCAAAAGCAGAAGTAGCATCCGCACAGCTAAACTATGACGGCAAGCAGGAACTTTTTGCACAGAAAGTGATTTCCGATTTTGAACTGAAAAAGAGCCGTAACGCACTTTTAGTTGCCGAAGCAGCCATGCATCAGGCTGAGGCGCAGGTCACGAATGCCCGCAACGACCTGTCATATACTGTTATATCCAGCCCATGTGACGGCGTGGTCGGTATATTGCCTTATCGTGCCGGTTATCTTGTGAATCCCGGGATGCAGACACCCCTGACGACGGTGTCAGACAATTCGGAAATGTATGTTTATTTCTCTATTCCTGAAAACCGGATGATTGAACTTATACGCAGATACGGCAGCACCGAAGCAGTTCTGAAATCTATGCCATCGGTGCGTCTTTACCTCAACGATGGCTCGGATTATGATGCAGAGGGTCATATCGAGAGTATGAGCGGCGTACTTGACAAAACCACAGGGAGTGCATCACTCAGGGCCGTATTTCCAAACGCAAGCGGACTATTACATAGTGGCGGCGCGGGTAATATCGGCTTGACCAACAAGCATGACAATGTAATTCTTATTCCGCAGGGAGCTACATACGAATTACAGGACAAAGTCTATGCCTATAAAGTTGTCGACGGTAAAGCCCATGCCGTACAGTTGAAGGTTAAACCCGTAGCCGAGAAGAAGCAACATCTCGTTTTGTCCGGTCTTGCAGTAGGTGATGTCATTATTACCGAAGGTGTAGGCAACTTACAGGACGGATCTGATGTCAATCTGAAAAAATGATAAAGTGAAAACTATGAATGTAAAGACTTTTATAGAACGTCCGGTACTCTCGATAGTCATATCAGTCGCCATCCTCCTGTTGGGGCTTATAGCTCTTATGGGCTTACCTATAGAGCAATTTCCTAATATCGCACCTCCTACTGTCGAGGTTATGACATCTTATCCGGGAGCAAATGCAGAGACGGTTGAAAAGAGTGTCATCGTGCCGTTGGAAGAGGCAATAAACGGAGTGGAAAATATGACCTATATATCTTCCACCTCATCAAATGCAGGTGATGCTTATCTGACCATATATTTCAAACAGGGTACAGACCCGGATATGGCAGCCGTGAATGTTCAGAACAGAGTGTCTACCGCTGCAGGTCTTCTCCCGGCTGAGGTTACAAAAATCGGAGTGACGACCAACAAGCAGCAGAAATCAATGCTTAAAGCCATAACGCTTTATAGTCCTGACGACAGTTATGACACCCAGTTTCTCAATAACTATCTTGCCATCAATGTAATTCCGCGTCTCAAACGAATATCGGGCGTAGGTGCCGTGACATTACTCGGCTCCAACTATAGTATGCGCATCTGGCTCAAACCGGATATTATGGGGCAATATGGTCTGATTCCAGCCGATGTGACCGCTGCACTTGCCGCTCAGAACATAGAGTCTGCAACAGGCTCTTTCGGTGAAAATTATGAAGGAATATTCCAATATACAATGAAATATAAAGGGCGACTTTCCACTCCTGAGGAATTCGGGAACATAGTAATCAAGTCGCTCCCTTCGGGAGAAGTATTGCGTCTGAAAGAAATAGCGGAGGTTGAACTTGGTGATGAGGCATACAACTACCGCAGTCAGACCAACGGACATCCAGGTGCGCTTTTTATGGTTTATCAGACAGCCGGTTCAAATGCGACGGAAGTAATAAATGCCATAGACAAAGAGATAGCGAAAATGTCGAAGAATCTGCCCAAAGGAGTTGAGTTCGGTGACGTGTTCTCGACAAAAGACTTCCTTGACGCCTCGATGCATCAGGTAATAAAAACACTGTTCGAGGCATTCTTCCTTGTGGTGCTGATAGTATTTATATTCCTTCAGGATGTCAAGTCGGTGATTATTCCTGCAATTTCAATCATCGTCTCTCTTGTGGGAACATTCATAGTGATGTCGCTTATTGGATTTTCAATCAATCTTCTGACTCTTTTCGCACTTGTCCTTGCAATCGGTATTGTGGTCGATGACGCGATTATTGTGGTTGAGGCTGTGGAGGCAAGATTTGATATAGGATATAAATCTCCGTTCATGGCTACCAATGACGCCATGAAAAGTATCACTTCCGCTATCGTCACGACTACTTTAGTATTCATGGCTGTATTCCTTCCTGTATCGATGATGGGAGGAACATCAGGAACATTTTACACTCAGTTTGGATTGACCATGGCGGCCGCAGTAGGTATCTCTGCAGTCAATGCACTGACTCTTTCGCCCGCACTATGCGCCATTATGCTCAAGCCGCATAAAGATGGAGGCACAAAAACGGGATTTGCCGAAAGATACAGGATAGGATTCAATTCTGCGTTCAATCATCTCACGCATAGGTATGTGCGTGGAGTGATATTCTTTGTGCGCCGCAAGCCTATTATGTGGGTTGCCCTGGTGGTGTCTATAGGGCTGCTCGTATTCTTTATGAACACGACAAAGACAGGTCTTGTGCCTGACGAGGATACCGGTTCTATAATGGTAAATATCACTACTCCCCCGGGGTCGTCAGTAGCCCGCACCAATGAGATTATGAAACAGATTGAACAGCGAATCGACAGCATCCCTGAAATAGAGTTCTACAGCGAGACAGTAGGATACGGTCTGATTGGCGGTGCCGGTCCGTCAAGCGGCATGCTTATAGTGAAACTCCATAACTGGGCAGACCGAAAGAAAGATGGGAGCGATGCTCAGAGTGTGGTTGATAAAATCAATGCCATAGGCTTAGAAATTCCGGATGTCACAGTCTTTGCATTCCTGCCGCCTCTTATTGACGGTTATGGTGTCAGCAGTGGCTTCGAAATAAATCTACAGGATCAGGCTGGTGGTCGTGCTGACTCTTTGTTCTCGGTGGGTCAAAGACTAATTGCAGCCCTTCAGGAAAGGCCGGAAATATCTTCGGCTTACTCAACTTTCAATGTTGCATTCCCACAATATACCGTGGAGGTTGACCCGGTGAAATGTGAAAGGGCCGGCATCACTGCGGATGCGGTTCTTGAAACACTGTCGGGGTATTATAGCGGTGCTTATGTTTCTAACTTCAATCGCTTCTCTAAACTTTATCGTGTCATGATTCAGGCATCGCCGAATTATCGAGTAGATGTCGAATCTCTTGACCGCATAAAGACCCGGACACCCGACGGCATGGCTCCCTTGAGCAATTTTGTAACCATTACCAAAGACTATGGACCGGAATCAGTGAGCCGATTCAATCTATATAGTTCGATGGGCATCAACGGTGAGGCAGCCCCCGGATATAGTTCCGGCGATGCGATAGCCGCTGTGCGTGAAATCGCAGATAAGCTTCTGCCAAAGGGTTATAGCTATGAGTTCTCAGGCATATCCCGTGAAGAGAGTGAGACGTCCAACAACACCGTGTTGATTTTCATGTTCTGCCTTGTATTCGTATATCTTATTCTGTGTGGACTGTATGAAAGTTTCCTCGTCCCGTTTGCAGTGCTTCTTTCAGTCCCGTTTGGTCTCATGGGCAGTTTCCTTTTTGCCAAACTTATGGGACTTGAAAATAACATTTACCTTCAGACAGGGCTCATTATGCTGATCGGTCTTCTTGCCAAGACTGCGATTCTTGTAACCGGTTATGCCATTGACCGACGCAAGGCAGGAATGTCATTGATACAATCGGCTGTCGGAGCAGCAAAAGCCCGATTCCGTCCTATTCTGATGACTGTACTTGCGATGATATTCGGTCTTTTACCACTTATGTTTTCCTCCGGTGCAGGTGCTAATGGCAATAGTTCTTTGGGGTCTGGTGTAGTAGGCGGATTGCTTGTCGGTGCTTTAGCATTACTATTCTTTGTTCCCGCAATGTTTATCGTATTCCAGGCACTACAGGAGAAAATCAAGCCTGCCCAGTTTGGGGTTGAGAAACTTCCCGATCTCCAGATCGAAGTCGAAAAGGAGGAAATTAAAATCCAGAAAAAGAAGAAAGGAGAATGAAAAAGATTATTATTGCAGCAGTAGTTTTGCTTCTCACAGGCAGCTGCTCGACATACAAAAAATACAGCCGCCCGGAGGAAATCAGCGCCAACAATCTCTTTGGAGAAGATGTTGCTGTGACCGATACTTTTACGACAGCGTCGATTCCGTGGCATGAATTTTTCACAGATTCAAAATTGCGGACTTTGATAGATACAGCGTTGATAAATAATTCCGACCTTCGCATTGCTTCTCTCCGTGTAGAACAGGCTGAGGCGACGCTTTCGGCAGCTCGTCTATCTTACCTCCCCGGGGTTTCCTTGAATCCACAGGGAGGCATAAGCAATTATGCCGGAGATAAGGCAGTAAAAACTTATTCCCTCGGTCTATCAGTCGATTGGGAAATAGATATTTCAAGTCGTATCACCAATGAGAAACGAGGAGCTTTTGCCAACTTACAACAGCAGAAGAATTACCGGCAGGCTTGCGCTTCATAATT
>X378_Fat_Sand_Rat__coassemble_115_pt1 | contig 16244 bp, 9 predicted proteins | sample X378_Fat_Sand_Rat__metabat2_high_PE_001 | metagenome-assembled genome bin X378_Fat_Sand_Rat | reverse complement strand
GGTCATGCCCGAAACGGTTGTTGAATCCCATCACGATTGCTTCGCCATAGTCGCAGTCGTGAGGCAGCACCAGGAAATCGCGAGCCGACATCATACGGGTCTTCTCATCGAAATCAAGCAGAATCACATCCTCGATGCCACACCGGTGCAGCTTGTCGATACGCTCGTCGAGCGACATGAGCATAGCCACGCGGTTGCCCGGCTTCACAAGATGGCGCGGATGGCAGCGGAATGTCACTGCTGCCGGACGCAGATGAAGCTCGGCTCCCTTGTCGAGCAGGTCGCGAAGCAGTGCGCGGTGTCCTTCATGGACTCCGTCAAACATTCCCACCGAAACTATGCGGCGATGACTGTGGTCAGGCTGTGTCAACAACATATCGCCGCAAAGTTACTCAAAAAAATCAAGAATAGGGCTTTGCGGAGCAGGTTAAGAGCCGGTTCGACAATAATGTTAACGGCTCTTAGCGTGATTTTGGCGATTCGGTGCCGTGGAGATACGACGGCTCATATCCTCCGAAATCCACAACTATCTTCTCAAACACCACCCCGGGATCGAGCGGCGCGAGAGTGAGTACGGAATAGCCGTCGGCATCACGCGTCACATCAAGAGGTACTTTGCTTTCAACAACACGGCGCGCCACTGTGGGATAAAACACATCATAGATATTTTCCGGGGCTTCGTTGAGGTTGGCGTTGAAATTGACGGTAGCAGGTTCGGTGCCATCGAAACCTACGGTATAGCGGTGTCCTTCGCGATTCTTGAAGGCGAGGGTCGACTTGACTACCACGGTCACATTTACGGTGGATACCGAGTCGGGGAGCGTCATGCGGTAGGAGAGCGATGCGCCTGCGGGGTCGGTGGTGTAAGGCATGGCTGCTATGCCGCTTAGGGTCCTGCCCATATCGGGGATTACTGTCCACGATGTCGCCGGGGCATCAGTGGCGCGGTTGAAGTGTTCAGCCTCGATGGCAATATAGCCTTTGTCACCGGCGGCAAAGGTGTAGCCGCCTTTCGGGGAGTCATCGCCGATGCGCTTCACTTCGGGGAGGATGTCGGCGGGGAAATTGTCGTTCCACGACGTGTATCCTATATGTTTCTGGGTCATCATGCCGCGCCATTTGCCACCGGCGATATCCTCGTTGTATTGGCGGCAAAGTTCCGCGTCACGTGTGAAACAGCGTTCTACGTTGTCGGCATAGCGGTCGGCTTCCGGGTCACCTTGCGCGTAAAGGTAGCGATTCATCGCCTGTGAATAGTACATTTCGTAAAGATTTGACATAGCCTGTACCGGGAACAGTACGAGCTGGCGGTAGGCGTCGCGGTATTCAGGCTCCATGTCAAGGTACAGACGCAGTGCCTCGGCTTCGAGACGGGCATAGTCATCGGCTACCTGTTTCCATTCTCCGGTAGCGATGTTGTAGGTCGATGCATCGAGCATTTCCGGTGTGACGCGCCCGTTGTATTTGCTGTATAGATTGATGATGCGCGCAGCCTCGTCGGCATGTCGGTCACCAAACTGGGCGCGGCAGAAGTCGCGTGTATGGTCTTTGAGGTTATTCACGGTAATCGAGTCGGGATTCCACGCCATGTCGAGGAAAAGAGTGATGGGATATTCCATAGGCTTGAGGTCGCCCACGTTAAGTATCCATAGGCGGTCGACACCGTAGTCGTAAGTGAGTTTCAGCTGTTCCCACATGTTCTGAACCGGAGTCACGTTGATCCATTTCGAGTTTCGGGGCGCACCCACGTAATCGACATGGTAATACATTCCCCATCCGCCGGGATGCTGGCGTTCCTTGGCATCAGGAAGGCGGCGTACATTGCCCCAGTTGTCATCACATAAGAGCATTATCACGTCGTCGGGCACACGCATACCGCCGTCGTAATAGTCGAGCACCTCCTTGTAGAGAGCCCATACCTGCGGACGTTCCTTTGCATTTTTTCCGGTCTCGCGGGCGATTATCTTGCGCTGGTTTGCCACGATGCGCTCCATCAGCTCGATGTCGGTGGCATCGCCCATAGCCTCGTCGCCGTCGCCGCGCATACCGATGGTCACGATATCTTCCGTGTCTTTAAGGCGGCGGATGCCGTCGGCAAAGAAACGGTCGAGATTTTTGCTGTTGGTGTTATAGTTCCATGCACCGTATTGGTCACGGTGACGCGCATATTCCTGATGGTTGCGCCCCATCGGCTCGTGGTGTGACGTGCCCATTATTATACCCATGCGGTCGGCTGTCGCCGAGTTTTCGGGGTCATCGGCGTAAAATGCCCATCCCCACATCGCGGGCCACATGAAGTTGGCTTTCAGGCGCAGAAGCAGTTCGAACACATCGGCGTAGAAACGGTGGTCGCCATACGACGTGCCGTAATGATTTTTCACCCAGCTTGTGAGGCATGGCGCCTCGTCGTTGAGGAATATGCCTCGATATTTCACGGCAGGTTCGCCGTCGGTGAATACTCCTGGAGTCACATACACATTGTCACGGTGAGTGACCGGCGCATCAGCCCACCAGTACCACGGCGACACACCCATTTGCCGCGACAGCTCGTAGATGCCGTAGACAGTACCGCGACGGTCGCTTCCGGCAATGACAAGTGCGCGGTCAATGCCTTCGGCGGGGTTGTCGATTACCTGAAGTAGGTATTTTTCGCGCTTTCCTTTAAGCTCTTTGCCGTCGATGCGCTTCTCTTTTATGAGGCGGTCGATTAGGGGATTGCCTATCGTGCCTGTAATTATACCCACATTCTGTGGCGTATCGGCGAGAATTGCCTCTGTGCCTGTAACCCTCGCGAAATCGGCGGCGAGTGACCGGGCGGCAATCTTTACGGCTTCATCAGCAGCCGGGTCTACATAGATTGCGACCGGCTTTGCGTTTTCGACAACGGCAAAGGGGCTGTCACCGGCAGGCTGAAAGGTTACAAACTGTTCGGCACCCGTTGCTACGAGCGCGCAGATAGCGATAACGAGAAGTGATAATGATGTCCTCATGTGAGCAGGTCTAAGATTTCTTCCCAAATTTAACACATTTCCCCCGATTATCAAAAATTGAAGGCTACTGTTATACATAAATGATAATTTTTTATAAATAGGTGTGCGGGGTTCGGGGAATTCTGCTTAACTTTGCACCGCGAAAAATTAATTACCTTATTTACTTACCATCAAATCACTATCCTGCAATGATTACAACTTTGCTAATTATCTTTGTTGTCGGATACATAGCCATCGCGCTTGAACATCCGCTGAAGATAGACAAGACCGCCTCGGCACTTCTGCTGGGCATGATTCTATGGATTATTTATGCGATTGGAGCCGAATCGATTGTGCCTGTGGCATCGGGCGAACATTTCCAGCGGTTTGTCGCCGAACATCCTTCTCTCGCCAATGAGAGTGTCGGTCATCAGGCGCTCGAGTATGTGCTCAATGTCGATATTATCGAGCATCTCGGCGATATTTGCCAGACACTTCTTTTCCTTATCGGCGCGATGACAATCGTCGAGCTTATAGATGTGCACGGAGGATTCCGTATAATCACCGACAGGATAACTACCAGAGAGAAACGTAAACTATTGTGGATAATCGGTTTCTGCACATTCTTCATGTCGGCTATCCTTGATAACCTTACCACCACTATCGTGATGCTTATGCTCCTGCGCAAACTGGTGACCGACCCCAAGGAACGCTGGCTTTTCGCAGCCTCGATTGTGATAGCGGCAAACAGCGGCGGCGCGTGGTCGCCGATCGGTGACGTAACCACCATCATGCTCTGGGTAAAGGGCAATGTGACTTCAATCGCGCTTATAAAATATATACTTATACCGAGTCTTGTATCGATGATACTACCGCTTGCCATCGTGTCGAGCCGCCTCAAGGGGCAGCTGGAGCCGATAGGGGCGACAGCCGCGGGCAATGCCAACATTACCCCGAGGGAACAGCGTACGATATTCTATCTCGGCGTGGGCGGACTTATCTTTGTGCCGGTGTTCAAGTCGATAACACATCTGCCGCCGTTTATCGGCATACTTTTCGTGCTCGGATTCCTGTGGGTGTTCACCGAGGTATTCTATAATTCCAAGATGCTTGAAAAGGCTGAAGAACACCGCATACCGAAAGTTATATCACGTGTCGACATGCCGTCTATCCTGTTTTTCCTCGGTATCCTGATGGCGGTCGCAGTGCTTCAGTCGACCGGTATACTTTCATGGATGGCGGGTGTGCTCGACGAGAAAATCCATAATGTCTATATCATCAACGTGCTTCTCGGTGTGCTCTCGTCGATTGTCGACAATGTGCCTCTTGTTGCCGGTGTAATGGGCATGTATCCCGTTGCCGACCCCGCTTCGGTAGGCTATGCCGCCAATTTTGTGATTGACGGAACATTCTGGGAACTTCTTTCCTACTGTGCCGGTGTAGGCGGCAGTATGCTTATAATCGGCTCAGCTGCCGGAGTCATTGCCATGGGTATCGAGAAAATCAGCTTCGGATGGTATCTCAAAAATTTCACATGGCTTGCGCTTCTCGGATATCTCGCCGGTGTGGGCGTGTATATGATTGAGAAGATGATATTCTAAATCCCTCTCATTTTCGCGTTATAAATCCCGGTGCACTCCACTGACTTTGTGGTTGCATCGGGATTATTTTGTAACTTTGCCGTCATGAAAAGATCTGATTTCGAGATAATGGCTCCGGTGGGGAGCTATGAATCGCTTCACGCGGCGATTGAAGCGGGCACTGATGCCGTATATTTCGGTGTCGAGGGACTTAACATGAGGTCACGTTCATCCAATAATTTCACTCTTGACGACCTCCGCGCCATAGCCGCTACCTGTAACGAGCATGGAGTAAAGACCTATCTGACGGTCAACACCGTGATATATGACGATGACATAGAGAAATGTCATGCGATAATCGATGCCGCCCGCGAAGCCGGTATCACTGCCATTATAGCGAGCGATGTCGCCGCCATCCTGTATGCGCGTTCTGTCGGTGTGGAGGTGCATATATCGACCCAGGTCAACGTGACCAATATCGAGGCGGTGAAATTTTACTCGCAGTATGCCGATGTGGTTGTCCTTGCGCGCGAAGTTGACCTCGACCGCGTGGGGGAAATCCACCGTCAGATTATGGAACAGGGAATAACCGGTCCTCATGGAGAGCCGGTGAAGATAGAGATGTTTTGCCACGGGGCACTATGCATGGCGGTGTCGGGTAAATGCTATCTGAGCCTTCACGAACTGAATTCAAGCGCCAACCGCGGTGCCTGCACCCAGATATGTCGCCGCAGTTACACGGTGCGTGACCGCGAGACCGGTGAGGAACTTGATGTGGAAAACCAGTACATCATGTCGCCGAAAGACCTCAAGACCATTCATTTCCTTAATAAGATGATTGATGCCGGGGTAAGGGTATTCAAAATTGAGGGCAGGGCGCGTGGTCCGGAGTACGTGAAGATTGCCGTAGAGTGTTACAATGAGGCTATCAACGCCGTGATTGACGGTACTTATTCCGAGGAACTGATTGCGGGATGGGATGACCGTCTCAATAGTATTTTTAACCGTGGCTTCTGGAACGGCTATTATCTGGGTCAGCGTCTCGGCGAGTGGACCTCAAAATATGGATCTTCGGCAACCCGCACGAAGGTATATGCGGCAAAAGGAGTGAGATATTTCAGCAATATCGGTGTTGCTGAATTTCTTATGGAGAGCGGGGAATTGAACGTCGGCGATGAGATTGTGATTACGGGTCCCACCACGGGTGCGATAATCATGACGGTCGATGAGATACGCGTTGACCTGAAGCCGGTGGAGCGCGCTGTGAAGGGTGACAGGTTCTCGATAAAGGTCGACAAGAAGATACGCCCGAGCGACAAATTATACCGTTGGGAGTCGACTGAAGAACTTAAGAAGCGAAAAACATTAAAATAAATGTGAAATTTATTGAAATCCGGGGCATCGGATTATGAAATGATATGATTATTCGGTATCTTTGTAATGGTAGATTTCTATAACCTTAACCATAAAGATACTACATCATATTAATGAAGAATTTGATTACCCGCCTGTTGACGGGGGTGATTATGCTGAGTGCTTTTGCTATGCCTCTTAATGCAGTTTCACCACTTGAGTCAACACCAAATATATCCTCGCTTGACCTTGCATCGGTCAACAGCTGGACTCCGGAACTTTCCACGGAGTTCCGCCTGAAGTCGGCACAAGCCGACGAGACACCCGAATTTGTCGCCGACCTTCTCGACTATGCGCGCACTTTCACGGGGCTTCGTTACCGCCGTGGCGGAAAGACCCCGAAGGGTTTTGACTGTTCAGGCTTTACCGGCTATGTATTCCGCCAGTTCGGCATGACACTTGGCGCGTCGTCGCGCGACCAGTACCGTCAGGGCGTGTCAATAGAGCGTGACCGCCTTCAGCCCGGCGACCTTGTGTTTTTCGGCGGCAGCCGCGGAGGCACAAGCCGTGTGGGTCATGTAGGTATAGTCACCCGCGTGGGCGACGATGGCAAGTCGTTTCATTTCATCCACTCGGCATGTAGCTCCGGCATCACCGAGAGTCACTCATCCGAGCCTTATTACAGCCGTCGTTACATCGGTGCGCGCCGCGTCGCCGAGTGATGCGTCTCCACCATATAATATAGCCGCCTATCGGCAGCAGTGCGCCGGTAAATGCCGCGAGCGCCCAAATTATGCGCGTGACGATTCCCCCGAATGAGCCTGTATGAACCGAGTAAATCCAGCCCCGTAGTTTTGTATCGGGTTTTGCATCGCGGTAATACTTGGTGTTTTTTATCTCGCCGTTGTTGTCAAACAGATAATAGTCACGCGCCTTCGTATTGCCGTTGGAGAGATAATATCCAAAAGCCTCGTGAGGCGATAATGCCACAACGTCATATCCGTTTTCAGCTGCTTCAAGATGCTTGAACGCGTGTTTCCACCCGTGCAATATTTCCTCGCTCAGCCGTGGGTCGTCGGGCAGCACATCGATATGTGCGGGATGATTTTGCACGGAGGCGGTAGCACCGAAAAGATTGTAAAACGCTATCCTGTACCATTGAAATGACCACGTTAGTCCGGTCAAAGCCATTATTAGTAAAAAAATGCTTGCAAATGTGCCTGTGGTTCCATGCAATACTTTGTTGACTCTTCTCCATCCCGAACGCATGGGGTGACAAAGAGTCTTGCGTATGCTTTGGTGCCTTGCAGGATGCCACATCACCAGCCCGGTGATAATTATTGCAATAAATGCAATCGCTGTTATTCCGGTGATATATTTGCCGTGAAACAATGTGCCTTCTGTAGGGCGTGAGTCGAGAAGTGTGCGGTGCAACTGTTTTACCTTGGCGAAAAATCTGGTTTCACCACGTGTACCGAGTATCTGGGTCGTATATTGGTCGACAAACACCGTCGACTTATCGGCATCCGAGAGTTTCACTCTGTAGGAACAGCGTGGGTCGGCGCTTATTTCCACTCCGGCTATCCTTATTGAATCGGGAACAGTATCCATCACCTTTTTCACTATTACATCCAGGTCATGCGGTTTTGTGCCCTTATGTTCTACATAATAGTAGTCGAGATTCAGAAATCTGATGATATCATCCTGCAGTGCAAGCATTGCCCCTGTGGCACATATTAATGTTACGAGCAACCCGAACGGGATTGACAGGAAGAGGTGGATTTTATGGGATATCGGTCGCATAAATCATGTTTTAACTATTGTCAGATAAACAATAACGGGTGCCATTTCGTTTTATAGGCAAAGAAACAAAGAACTGATGATAGGAATCTTAATTCCATACGCCAGCGGCTGAAATCGCCGCAATCACGGTTCAAGACCTAATACAATATTTGAGGTGATGACGCCAAAGGCTATGGCGGTCATCACCTCTTTTTTAGTTGTCAGATTTCAGTTTTCAGATGATACAGATGGACAGAAGGTCAGGAGCGACAAAGTTATTTGGACTTTATCCACCGCCTTACATCCTGTGAATATAGCGTAGCAGTAGGGGTGACCGGGAGGGCACCCGCGATGCATGGGTGGCGTTGCCCTTCGGGCATCATCCATAAATAGCCGGGGCGTTGAGCGGAGCGAAACCCCCGGAATGGTGGCTCTCCCTTTGAATGTTTCCCGCAGGGAATCATCAATCGCGCTTCGTGATGATTCCTTACGGAAACATCCGATTTCGGCTCGCTTACCGTCGGTATCGCTGCGCTCAACCGACGGCTATAAATGGATTATCCCCTGTCGGGGAAAGGAGTTGTCGGTGGCGGGCGAGCTTCCACTCGTCCCGACAATGGCTTGTAAATCGGAGGGCGCAGCTGAGGGATTGATAATAAAAAGGCGCTGTGCCAATTTTGGCACAGCGCTTGGAATTTCAGATTTTGGAGGCGGGTTATTTGATGGCGATCTTGGCGGTGGTGCCGTCGGCGCGTCTTACGATGTAGATGCCGGGGGTTGCAGGATTGCTTACCTTCGCACCATTAAGGTTATAGATACCGATAATCTCGCTCTCATTCACCTTGTCTTCGCCTACTCCGTCAATGCCTACGGTTGTCGGGTCGACGCCGACCGAGTAAATTTTGATGCAGTTGCCTGACTGCGCGGGTGCCTTTGCGCGGACACGTGCGGGCGTGGCTGAAGTGCCGTAGATGTAGACATAGGTAGGTTCGGTAACGCTGTAGTCAACGGTTATGTCACCCTTCGAGTCGCGCGTATATACTTCCGGTTCGGCTGTTCCTATCTTGACGCTGAGCCGGTTTTCGCCGAGAGTAAGGCAGTTGATTGTGATGGTACCGGTACCGGCGTTGACCATGACCACGAGACCGTTGAAACGGTTGGCAAGGTCAGACTGTCCGGGTGCCATGTCGCCGATTGCATCGACATATTCCTCATCCATTGTCGAGTTGAGCGTGATGCTTCCATCGGTCGGGTCATAGCCGTCTTCTTCACCCACGGTGACATATACGTCGCCAATCACAGTGTCAGTGAGGTCGGTGTCCTCGTCGATGCCGGAGTCAAAAGAGGTCGAGGAGGTCTCAACGGGAGCAGAAATCTCCTCGATCGGGATGATGTTTTCACAGTATGCCCATTTGGGATGGGATTTATATCGTTCGATGCTTGCAGCAAGCACTTTCACGGTGGGATTGCCTATATAATACCATTTCCACTCATAATCCTGAGGCTCTGTTGCGGTAGCGGTTATCACGGTCGACCTGTCGCGATTGTCAAAGGCGAAGGCACCCTGTACGATTTCAGTTATAGTAGAGGCGATATAGAGTGTAGTCACATTGCTGCAATACCCGAATGCGTAAGAATCAACCTTCTCCATGCCCTCCGGCAATGAGATGGTGGTCAGCGAAGTGCAGTGGTCAAACGCACTTCTGCCTACCGTAGTCAGTTTTGCAGGCCAGTGAATGTCGGAAAGCGCATAGCATCTTTCAAAAGCAAGCTCGGAAATAGTCGTGATATTGTCGGAAAGACGCACATATTCAAGGTTGGAGCATCCGGCGAATACCATCGGTTCAAGAATCTCGACGCTTGCAGGCAAAATCACCTCGGTGACATTGGTATTGTTGGTGTAGATGCCTCTCGGCAAACGGCGCACCTTGTCGCCTATCACGATTCTTTCAAGGTCGCGCGGGCTTACGCCGTAAGGACATTCGGCATCAATGGCGTTATAGGTAAGGCTCCACAGGGCGTCACAGCCACGGAAAGCGTAGCCGACATATTCCACCTGTTCGGGGATTGTCACCCTGCCGAGCTCCGGACAATATTCAAATGCGTCATCCTCGATGCGTGTCACGCCCGGCATGTCGGGTGTGGAAGTCAGTTTTGTCCATGCAAACACACCGTTGCCGATAGTCTTAAGCGATGCAGGCAAGGTGATTTTTGCAAGGTCAGAGCCACGGAACAATCCGTCGGTGATGGATACGGTGCCCTCCTTGATGGTACACTCGGTCAGGTTCTCGGTGCGCTTGTAAGCGGCTTTGCCTATATAGACTATGCCGTTTTCCGGAGCGGGGAGAAGATAGTCGGGGATTGCGTCGACACCCACTGACTCCACAGTCTGCGGTATCAAGAAAGTTTCGATATTATTGCTCATATAGAATGCTTGACTGCCGATTACCTTCACGTTGCCGGTGATATCTACCTTGGTAAGGAATTTACAACCGGAGAAGAGTGATTCGGGGATAGTGTCGACCGGAGAGGTGAACACAGCCTCTTCAATCATTGTGCCGGCAAAGGCTTCTTTGCCGAAGTGTTTTAGCTTATCGTTGAAATTGAATTTCACGATTTTTGCTCCCTTAAAGGCACCGTCGTCGAGATATTCCAGATTGGGGAGGTCGATTTCCGGCTTGATAAGATTCTCGCCAAAAGCATATGCACCTATTTTCTTTATCGATACGGGAAGGTTGACATTGCTGCATGAGCTGAAGGCGAAAGCGCCTAATTCCTCTATGCCTTCCGGCAACGTAGCCATCGTGACGCCGGAGAAAGCGCCGGATCCGATTGAGGTCAGCACTTTCGGCACCACTACGCGCTTCACATTGGATTCGGCGGTGAATGCCGAGGCAAGGTTGTTGCTGTAACAATCGTAAACCTGCGACGTTGGACTTGTGGAGCGGTGTTCTGTGTAGTTTGTCTCGCTCAGATAGTAATTATAGGTGGTTACGGTACCCATGCCTACGGGCACATACACCTCGGTGCGATATACTGAGCCGTCATATTCAAATGTCACATCTTCAAGGTCGAGATATGTGATTTTTGCCGTCCTGCCCTCCGATGAGGCAAGATATTTCAGGTCCTCGCCGTTGATTTTTCCTTTAAGCACAAGACCGTTTATCTCGTCGGCGTCAAGGTCGAGAAGCTGCGACTTGAGGCTGCCCGGTCTGGTGACGGTCACTTCATAGGTCGCTGCAGGAATCTCGGGTGTTTCAGGCTGCGGGAAATTGTAGACGCGTTGGGTGTCGGTGTACATAGTACCGTCGCCGAAGATGGTGGCGGTCCTGACGGTGGTTGTTGCCGCGATGTGTATCGGGGTGCCGTCGTAGCGCGTCGATGTGCGCTCAGGGGCGGAGCCGTCAAGCGTATATACGAGGATATTGTGCTTGCCGTCGTCATAGCAGAGCGAGCCGGTGGTAGTGGTCAGCACCAGGTCAAAGGGTGAATAATAGTCGCCGCTTTCATGGGAGAATTTTGTGAAGTCACTTGTCACCATAGACCCGTTTTCATTATCTCCATAATAGATTCCTACCCCGGAGAGCATCATGTCGTAGGAGGCGGTGAGGGTGATGCGGGTTTCGGGAGTGATGTCGTAAATGCAGTATGAACCCATTGTCGTCATTCCGTCAAATTCATAAGTGGAGAGTTCGCCGTTTGTTATGGAGAGTGCATGAGGCTTGATGTTCTCCCAGTCGACAGGATTTTTGCCTGTCGGGTCCTCCCAGGGTCGTACTTCGAAATAGAATGCCGCGTTACCGCTTACTCCAGCAACAGGGGGAGTGGTGACAGTGCCGCCTTTTTTGATTACTACATAGCCGGGACCGGCGTATGCGTCGGTAAAGGTCCAGCCGGTCGGATTGTCAAGCTGGCTCTCGTCAAGCGTCACAAGATTCTCAGGGTCGCCGTTCACATTTTGGAATGTCTCTCTAAGAAGATCAGTGCGCGCGCTCGCATGGAATTGCCCGAAGCTCATCGCAAGGGCAATCAGGATGATAGATACCTGTTTCATGATAAGGATGATTTTATTTGCACTATATTATCAATGCAAAGTTACACCGCTCATGAATATCAGTCAATTACGGAATTCCGTAGTTTTTAGGGCGGAAAGTGTTAAAAAGTTGTCAGTTTTGAGTTGTCAGATTTCAGTTTTCAGATTTCAGAAAGGATACAAAGGGACAGAAGGTCAAAAGCGACAAAGTTATTTTGAGTTTACCCATGGGTAGCTGTAGGGGTGTCCGGGAGGGCAATGTCACTAACTTAAGGATTTTGCCCGGAATGGGCAAGATAAAGTTAACCGCGGGTAGCCCCGAATGGGGCACCCGTGGAACGCAAGCCCTACCACACTATACAACCCGCTTCGGGGTTGAGATACAGGGAGAGAGACCCTTGAGCCACGGGTATGCCTTCGGCATTACCCGCGGTTAACGAAATGAATCCCCTTGCGGGGATTTATACCCATTGAACCTTAAGTTAGCGACATTGCCCGGGAGGGCGCCCGCATGCGAGAGAGTCGTTGCCCTTAGGGCATCATCCATAAATAGCCGGTGGTTGAGCGCAGCGATACCACCGGAATGTTGGCTCCCCTTTTGAATGTTTCCCGCAGGGAATCATCAACCGCCCTCCATGATGATTCCTTACGGAAACATCCGCGCATTGGCCCGCTTTCCGTCGGTATCGCTGCGCTCAACCGACGGCTACAAATGGATTATCCCCTGGCGGGGAAAGGATTTGTCAGTTTTGGAGATAGAGCGCGTAGCCGTAGGGAGGATGTTGCAAAACTATGTTTTGCCCTCAATGTAGGGACATTGCTTTGCGATGTAAGCTGGGAATCAACGCGTTACGCAAACGTGCCAAAGGCATGTCCCTACATCTTGGCGGTTTTGCAACACCCTCCGTGGTGCGGGGAAAGGAGTTGTCAGTTGTCAGATGTCAGAGGGGAGAGTGGAGGGTGACTTTGGTGCCGGTGTCGTTGGTGTCGACTGTGACGGTGCCGTTGATGGAGTTGGCACGGCGGCGTATCGATTCGAGACCGAGACCTTTCTTTCCCGCTGATTTGTATGTGCCGTTGTCGCTTATTACGGCATCGAGCGATTGTGCCGTAAGATGAAGCGCGACGGAGATGTCGGTAGCGCCGGAATGTTTCACGGCGTTACCTACCGCCTCCTGGACGATGCGGTAAACTTCCAGACAGACGGCATCGGGGATGGCATCCCAGGCAGTGCCCTCTGCCGATGAATCGTAGACAAACGTGATTTTACCCTCGTTAGCTTCTGCCTGCTTTGCCATGTAGAAGCGCACTACCTCGTCAAGTGTGGCGTAGGCAAACTCCGGCGGCATCAGCTCGTGGGAGATGCGGCGCACCGCCTCGCGGCAGTTGTCAATCAGTGCGGCGGTATTTTCAATCGGTTTGCCGGAATTGATGTTCATGCGTATTGCAAGAAGGTCGTTGCACACACCGTCGTGAAGCTCGCGCGCCATTCGCTCACGCTCGTTTTCGAGCCCTTCGACATACTGGCGTGTAAGCTGACGCCCGATGTCGGCGCGGAGGTTGGCAAAATCCATTTCGCGTTGCAGGCGCCGACGCTTCTGGCGCGTGGCATAGATGACAAATATCACGACAGCGAGCAACAGGAGTCCGGTTGCCGCGAACAGCCACATGAGTGTCGAGGCGCGGCTCGCCTCACTCTCGGCGAGGGCAAGACGTGTCTCCTGAGTCTCATATTTGATTTCCAGTTCCTTGATTGCCTTGGTACGCTCCTCGGAATAGCGCTCTTTCTCAACTTTCGAGAGAGCCTCGGCATATTCATAGGCATCCTTGTAGTTGCCGCTCTCCCGCGCGATTGAAATCAGGTTTTTGTACAGCTCGGCTTTGTCGATGATGAGATTGTTGATTACTTTTGCTTCATCAAGTTCCTTTAGGGTGGAGAGAAGTATCTCTTTCGCCTTGGTATAGTTGCCCTGCTTCATCCAGCCCTCTGCAATCAGTGACGCAACCGAAATCCTGACTTCCTGCACGGGATCGGTCTTCCCGTGATGATTGACATTCAGAGCCTTGTCACAATAGTAGAGCACGGAGTCCATGTTGTAGATTTCATCTGTGTTGAGAAACATCACTGCACGGTTGTAGTAGTTCCATGACTGGTTGACCGAGGTGGTGTGCCATATATCGGGTGACGCCTCAATGATTTGGATTGACCTTAGCGAATACCGGTTGAGGGAGTCGAGATAAGCCTTGCGCTCTTTTCCCTTTGAAGCCTCGGCAAGTGTGCCGTAGTATGCCTCGCAGACGGAGTAAAGATTATAGAGTATGTATGGCTCATTTTCTGCACGTGCCTCACCGGCAAATTTCCTCATTGCCTCAATTACCTTGGCAAGCCCTTCCATGTCGGTCAGCTGCAGGTACACTATCGCCTGCAGGTAGTGTAGACGTATAATGAACTTATCGGTGTCGTGCGGCGATTTTTTATATGCCGCGATTGCTTCTTCCGAAAGACTGAACCCCTTGGTGGGATCGCCGATATTTATCTCCGAGGTCGCCTGATGGTCGATAACCCTGCCGATCCAATACCAGTCGCCCGCTTCCCGGGCATAAGCAAGAGCCTTGTCGCGACACTCCCTTGCTTCATCCACGCGGTCACGCCCCTGACGAATCATAAACTGGGCAAATTCATCATAGATACGCGCTTTTAATACGGGCGACACATCGTGACGCTCCGCGTAAGGTATGATGGATTCTTTCAGCACTTTCTCACAGGTGATGAACGATTCCCTGCCGAGGTTGCCGGAATTGTATTCACACACTCTGGTGAATGCGCTGTCGGTTCTCTCCTCATGGGAAAGGTCCATCTTGAGGATTTTTGCTACATCGGCACTCAGGTCATCGCTTGCGACGGCATTGACCGAGGTGGTCAAGAGGGCGAGAAACAGGAAAAGAAGCATTTTTTTCATGGGATTTGAGTTGTCAGATTTCAGTTTTCAGTTGTCAGATTTCAGTTTTCAGTTGTCAGATTTCAGTTTTTAGTCAGATTTCAGAAGTAGCGGCGCATGGCGCGGCGTATTGCCGTGAGGTTGACGGCTGTGATTAAGGCTATTATCACCACACCGGTAAGAATTGCCATCCAGGGCGATGACGCTTCAATGCCGAGGCGAGACAGGGGGGGCTGCCACATCGCTCTCCCGACGAGCATGGCGATGATGGCGAGTACCAGTACCCCGGCGTTGATAGCCACTACAATTGTGGCGTAGTAACGTGACACTGCTGCGGGGGAGTAGCCGAGCAACATGAGGTCGTGAAGCTTGTCGCGGTTTTTCTGCAGCAGCAGGAATATGCTAAGCATGAGGATGAAGAATGACAGGAGGCTTATAACGCCACCCACGGCAACCACCACTCCTGTTACCACGGTAAGGAAATATGATGCCTTTCCGTTGTCGGTGTTGTCACCCGACATTTCATAGTCATGAGCTGCCATATATTCCTTTATCGCGGGATCGCCGGGGCGGCTCAGTTCCACGATAAGGCGTGACGGGTCGGCTACCGGTTCTTCGCCGAAACGCGCGTTAGCCCACTCCATGAATTGCTCCGGCACCGCAATAGTGTTGAGGCGTGACGAGAAGCCCACTATGCGCGCCGGAAACCACTGCTGTCGCCCGTTGCCGCTAACTGACACGCGCAACGGCACCATCCCGATCATCGCCTCACTCAGCTGCGGAAGTCCGCGCGACGATGCAAATCCGAAATTGTAGAGCGACAGGTAATCCTTGCTTAGAATGACGGGAATTACCGGATTAGCCGGGTCAAAAGTCCAGTCAGCTGGAAGCGAATCAAAAAATTCATCGGGAATGGACTCGAAGAAAAGTGCGGTCGACATGCCACGTCCGCCCATGTCGACCGATGCCGACACATTATAAGCCGAGGCGGTGAACGCGCCGACGCGTCTCACCCAGGGTTGCGATTGCAAATCGGAAATGTCGCTCTCCGAAAATCCCTCGCCGCTGCCGGTAAGCGATCCCAGTCCTGTCACTTTATGTGACACTACGGTATAGTCACGGGTCATGAAAGAGTCATCGTCATCCCACACGGTAGTGACGTCGCGGTAAAACTGCAAGGCGGTAAGCACTATAGTGAGTCCTACGAAATTGGCAAGCGCATATCCGGTAAGTTGTCCGGCACTTATATTGCGGCGGAGAAGCCTCCACACCATATTTTTCATAATCGGAATAGGTTACAATTACAATGAATATTTCCGGGTCACTTCAAGAGCGATGGCATAGCCTACCGAAGTGGCAATCACCCCTGCGTCACGACTCGCCGCCTCTTCGGCGACAATTGATGCCACGACAGTATTGTTGCGTGCATCGAGATGGCTCACCGGTTCATCGAGAAGCAGAAAGTCAAACGGCTGGCATAAAGCCCTTACAATCGCGACTCTCTGTTGCTGACCTATGGAAAGGCGGGAAGCGGGCACATCAGCTTTTCCGGCAATCTCAAGGCGGTCGAGCATGGCAAGTATCTCCT
>X378_Fat_Sand_Rat__coassemble_111_pt1 | contig 16423 bp, 17 predicted proteins | sample X378_Fat_Sand_Rat__metabat2_high_PE_001 | metagenome-assembled genome bin X378_Fat_Sand_Rat | reverse complement strand
AGATTATATAGGGCGAGGATGGTTGCTTTTGAAAAATCTTGAATATCTCCGGGCAATCGCGTCTGATGCCGATTCGCCGCTTTCGGGCGTGATTGACTTTGACCGTGTGGCACTCATGGGACATTCTCGCGGAGGCGACGGCATAGCTGCCGCTACTTGGCTTAACGGTCTTGAAGAGTCGCCGGCGGAGAATGGCGAGGTGTATGATTTCGGGTTTGGGATAAAAAGTGTCATCGAGATCGCTCCGACCGGTATGCTCACGATTTCTGACGGGTCGCCTTATATATATAATAATGTGGACTGCCTGCTGCTGCAGGGCGACAAGGATGGCGATGTGTCGTTCATGTACGGGTTGCGCCGTTATAATACCGCGACCTTTTCTGACTCGGTGTATCATTTCAAGGTGGCGGTCAATATCGCGGGTGCCAATCATGGACAATTCAATACTGCATGGGGAGCCGATGACCGTCAACCTCCGGCAGCCTGGTTTCTTGACCGTACGGGAATGTTGACCGGCGAGGAGCAACGTAATGTCGCCACAGCCTACATCACCGCATTTCTTGACGCTTCGTTAAAAGGAGAGGGTGAAATATCCGAAGTATTTATCAACCCTTTGCATAGCGGTGATCTAGTTCAGTGGGCTGACACGCGCACACTCTGTATGGCTGATTTTGAGAGTGACGTCTATGGTGGAGACGTGGTCGAACTCACGTTGCGCGACCGTTCGCGCATGTCACAGCTTAATCATGGCGTTAAAGTGGATGAAGGTACGGAATATCGGCTAACACTTGACAGTGTGCTCGCCGTCGCTCCTTGTCATGACCTGGTGTTTTCGGCATACGCGGATGAAGATACACGCCTTTCTGTGGTTGTGTATGCGGGTGACACGGCAGCTCTCTCCGATACCATGGCTGTCACGGCTACATTGCCGGCGCGCCTGTCGCGGTCGCCGTTAGTATTTCCGATTCAAGGCGACAGGGAGCAAGAGATGGTCATGCAGACATTCCGCCTTCCGATTCCTGCTGCTGACAGTGTGCATGTCACCGAGATACGCTTTCGGGCACTTGACGGCTCCGCTATCGTGGACAATATCGGTCTAAGGAGACAATTTGAGGTCAAAAAATAAGATTTATGGAAAAATTTCCATAATTAACTACATTTTTCTTGCGTTTTGTTGACCTGCCTTAATAAAATCACTAAATTTGCAGATATAACCATTTAACACGTTATAAGATGAAAAAGCATAATTTTTATGCCGGTCCCTCGATTCTTAGCGAATATACGATTAAGAATACAGCCGAAGCTATCAAAGACTTCGCCGGTACCGGATTGTCTATTCTTGAAATCTCTCACCGCAGCAAGGAGTTCACAGCAGTAATCGAGGAGGCTCAACAGCTTGTAAAGGAGTTGCTTGAAGTGCCCGAAGGTTACCACGTACTGTTTCTCGGAGGTGGTGCCTCGATGCAGTTCTGCATGGTGCCTTACAACCTGTTGAAGAAGAAAGCGGCATATCTTGACACCGGCACATGGGCAAGCAATGCCATCAAGGAGGCAAAACTCTTCGGCGAGGTTGATTTGGTGGCTTCAAGCAAGGATAAGAATTATACTTTCATCCCCAAGGGATATACCGTACCCGAGGATGTCGACTATTTCCACTATACTACCAACAACACTATCTACGGTACGGAGATGCGCTATGACCCAGACGTGAAGGTGCCTTTGGTTGCCGACATGTCGAGCGATATCTTCTCACGTCCCGTTGATGTGTCGAAATATGACGTGATTTATGCCGGTGCACAGAAAAACCTTGCTCCCGCCGGTGTGACTATCGCTATTGTTAAAGAGGCGGCTCTCGGCAATGTCGACCGTGCTATACCGACAATGCTTGACTATCGTACTCATGTAAAGAAAGGCTCGATGTTCAACACGCCTCCCGTGCTCCCCATTTATTCTGCCCTCCAGACCTTGAAATATTACAAGGAACTCGGCGGTATCAAGGAGATGGAACGCCGCGACCTTGCCAAGGCAGAGATGCTTTACGAGGCTATCGACTCAAGCAAGATGTTTGTCGGCACAGTCGCTCCCGAAGACCGCTCAATCATGAATGTATGTTTCGTTATGAAGCCCGAATACGACGGACTCGACAAGGAGTTTATCGACTTTGCATCGACCAAGGGCATTGTCGGTATAAAGGGTCACCGTTCGGTTGGCGGTTTCCGTGCATCGCTTTACAATGCACTTCCTATCGAGAGCGTGAAGGTGCTTGTTGAGACAATGAAAGAATTTGAAAAGAAACATTAATCAGATTTCAGGCTATGAAAGTACTGGTAGCTACCGAAAAACCGTTTGCGACAGTTGCTGTCGACGGTATCCGCAAAGTCGTTGAAGACGCGGGTTATGAACTCGAATTGCTTGAAAAATATACGGCTAAATCCGATCTTCTCGCAGCCGTTGCAGATGCTGACGGTCTTATTATCCGCAGCGATGTGATTGACCCCGAGGTGTTTGATGCAGCTAAAAATCTTAAGGTCGTTGTGCGTGCCGGTGCCGGTTATGACAATGTAGACCTCGCTTCAGCCACAGCTCATAATGTTGTAGTGGAGAATACTCCGGGTCAGAACTCCAATGCCGTTGCCGAGCTTGTGTTCGGTATGGCTGTGATGGCTGTCCGTAACAATTATAACGGCACATCGGGAACCGAGCTTAAAGGCAAGCGTCTCGGACTGCAGGCTTACGGTCAGGTTGGTCGCAATGTGGCGCGTATCGCCAAGGGTTTCGGCATGGAAGTGTCGGCTTTTGACCCGTATTGCCCCGATGAGGTCATGACTAACGACGGCGTTAAGCCCGTTCACTCTATCGACGACCTTTATTCCGGCAATGACATTGTGTCGATTCATATCCCCGCCACTCCGGAGACCCGTAAGAGCATTGGATATTTCAACCTTACCAATATGCCTCTCGGAGGCGTGGTTGTCAATACCGCCCGTAAGGAGGTGATTGATGAAGATGGTCTTGCAAAGGCTCTTCGTGAGCGCACCGACCTGAAGTATGTAGCCGATGTAAAGCCTGACAATGCCGACGCGTTGAAGGAGGAATTCGGCGCCCGCGTGTTCTTCACTCCCAAAAAGATGGGTGCGCAGACCTCCGAGGCAAATATCAACGCCGGTATCGCCGCCGCCAATCAGGTAGTGGCTTATCTTCGCGACGGAATCAATAAATTCCAGGTCAACAAATAAATCAGCCTATATACAAAAAAGAGGGGATGCCGTTCGGCATCCCCTCTTTTTTGTATTGTATCTCATCATTACTTTGCGTCATCTGTTTCAGGCGCCTTGTCGATAAGGTCAAGGAACTCGTCGAGTTTCGGGGTGATGATAATTTCGGTGCGGCGGTTGCGCTGACGTCCAAGTTCGGTGTCGTTGTCGGCAATCGGGTTATACTCGCCACGACCGGCTGCCGACAGACGCTGCGGATTGATGCCGAAGTCGTTTTGGAGCACTTGCACTACCGACGATGCGCGCAGTGTCGAGAGGTCCCAGTTGTTGCGGATGTTTGTGCGGCTGATGGGCACATTATCGGTATTGCCTTCTACAAGCACGTCGTAACTGTTGTAATCCTTGATAATCTTTGCGATTTTGCTGAGGGTCTCCATGGCGCGGGGGCTTACCTCATAGCTGCCTGTCTTGAATAGCATGTTGTCGGCAAGCGAGATGTAGACCACGCCTTTCAACACTTTCACGTCAACATCCTTAAGTTCGTCGGTGCTGAGTGAGCGGGTAAGCTTGTTGGTAAGGGCAATGTTGAGTGAATCGCTCTTGGACTTTGCATCGACAAGCTGCTTGATGTATTTGTTTGAGGCGTTGATTTCGTCTACGAGTTTGGCAATGTTCACGTTGCCCTGTGCGTTCTGGTCCATGCTCTTGTCAAGAGTGCTTTTCATCTCGGCAAGCCCTGCACGAAGCTGGTCGTTGGCTTTATTTGCCGCATCGAGCTGCTGCTGGAGATTTTCGCCATTGGCTTCACACTTGATAAGGCTTTCACGGGTCGACAGATAGTCGCCCTGAAGCTGCTGATACTTTTTGTTGGTCACACAACCGGTCGTCAATAAGCCGCATAGGCTGCAAACGACGAGCATACTTTTAATTTTCATGACTTATAAAAATACTGTTAATCCTAAAATTTGTATTCTCGCTTAAAAACGCGCAAATATAAATATGATTTTGTGTTTTAACAAATTATTCTGCATTTTAGTTGCGGGCGACGCTTTTCCGGCGATATAATAAAGGTGACGGGATTTGCGTTATTGTATATGTTCTCTGATGATTGAAATCCATGACCAGATTATTACGATATATATTATTATGTGTGTTGCCGGGACTTGTTGTCACGGGATGTATTGAGGACGGTTTCACCACATCGCCCTCCGACCAGCCGGTATATTCCACCGATACACTCCGTATCGGCACGGTGTTTACCGCCGAGGGTACGCCTACCAGCCGTTTCAAGGTATTCAACCGTCATGACAAGGGGTTAAGCATTAGTAAAATCTCTTTCCGCGACCCTGCGATGGAAGAGATTTTCAGGCTTAATGTCGACGGTGTGTCGGGTAAAAGTTTTGACAATGTTGAAATAAGGGCAAATGACTCAATATTTGTGCTTGTCGAGGCTACGTTGCCGGAATCGGGCACTGACTTGCCCGTGGAACTTAATGCCGAGCTTGACTTCGTGGCAAACGGTGTCACTTCGACAGTCGTGCTAAACGCTTTCGGTCAGGATGTGACACGTCTTGTTGACTTTAAGGTGGCGTCTGACATGACACTTTCAGGAGCAAAGCCATATCAGATATATGACAGCCTTGTGGTGGCGGAGGGTGCGACACTTACGCTTGATGCCGGTACTACCCTGTATTTCCATGACAAGGCGGAGCTTGTAGTGCACGGTACACTGATTTCCAACGGTACGCCTGAGCGCCGCGTCAATATGACCGGTGACCGTTTCGGACAGGTCGTAGGGAGGATTCCTTACGAAATAATGTCGGGACAGTGGGGCGGCGTTTACTTTTATGGCACAACCCGCGACAACCGTTTGTCCCACACGTCGATACGAAACAGCGTTTACGGGGTTTACATCGATTCTGTGAGCGTGGATGCCCTCGACCCGGCGCTGACTCTTGTCAACTGTCAGTTGCGCAATTCCACCGGTGCGGTACTTGTGGCTAATTATGCACCTGTCAAGGCGGTTGGATGTGAATTTGCCGAGGCGGCTAAAGGGGTGGTGTATGTGAATGAGGGTAATCATGTTTTTAACCAGTGTACGTTTTCCAACAATTACCTGTTTGCTGCGATAACGGGACCCATGCTCTATCTTGACGGTGAAAATGTAGGTGCCGACATCTCCAATTCGATTCTCTACGGGATGGGTGGCGAGGTACTGCCCGCTGACCTTGCCGGTAAACCGGTATATTTCCGCAACTGTCTTTTTGCAGCAGCCGGCACTGATGATGAAAATTTCATAAATAGTATCTGGGATGCCGACCCGCTGTTTTATACCGTGAGGGAGGATTACCATTTTGACTATCGGCTCCGGGAAGGTTCGCCGGCAATAGGTGCCGGTGACCCGTCGCTCTGCCTGCCCGAGGCTTCGAGCGACATGTACGGGCTTACACGAGGAAATGCTCCCGATGTAGGCGCTTACGTTTTCTCTCTTGATTGACTCTGAAAATTCGTTTTTATTTTATACCTTTGCAAGGTATGAGCAGTATGCAGTCGACAAATCAATCGCCTTATAGCCGGGGCGCCTATTATGGTGTCGTTTTCGGCGCGTATTTGAGTGTGCTGTTTTTTGCGATAGCCTATTCTCTGTCTGTGCCGGTACTGAGCCTCCTTTCGTTGCTGATGATGGCGGGAGTGCCTGTGGCGATATATATAATGCTCCGGAAAAGTTATGTAGCCGATTACGGGAAAACCATATTTTCATCGTTATGGATGGAGGGTATAGCCATATTCTTTTTCGGCGGACTGATAGCGTCGCTTGTATCCGTGACTTACATGACATGGATTAACCCCGGCTATCTTTACGGACAGGTCGACATGATGATAGAGCTTTATGGCAATGCCGACTGGGAGCGCGGGAAAGAACTTTCCGATATTCTTGTCAGGGCAAAGGAGCAGCATCTTATACCGAGTCCGATTGACCTTGCCGTCGATATGCTTTGGCTCATCGTGTTTTCCGGCTCGATACTTTCGATGCTGATGTCGCTGCTTGTACAGGCGAGAGGTTACAAAAAACGAGCAAATTAACAGAACGACAATGGATATATCAGTCGTAGTTCCATTATATAATGAAGCGGAGTCGCTTCCTGAGCTTGAAAGCTGGATAGCGAGAGTGATGAATGAAAACGGATTTTCTTACGAGATAATATTTGTCAACGACGGCTCGACAGATGATTCGTGGAAAGTGATTTCAGGTCTTAAAGAGCATAATCCAAATGTAAAGGGAGTGAGCTTCAGGCGAAATTACGGCAAGTCACCGGCGTTGAACACCGGTTTTTCACGCGCGCAGGGCGACGTGGTAATCACGATGGATGCCGATCTCCAGGACAGTCCTGACGAAATACCGGAGTTATACCGTATGATTACGGAAGAGAGGTATGACCTGGTTTCGGGATGGAAGCAGAAACGCTACGACCCGCTGTCAAAGACTATTCCTACAAAACTGTTTAACGCGACCGCGCGCCGGGTTAGCGGTATCCGTAACCTTCATGATTTTAACTGCGGGCTTAAGGCTTACCGCAACAAGGTAGTGAAGCATATCGAGGTGTATGGCGACATGCACCGTTATATCCCGTATCTTGCTAAAAATGCCGGATTCAACCGTATTGGCGAGAAGGTAGTCCATCATCAGGCGCGTAAGTATGGCACCACCAAATTCGGTCTTGACCGTTTTGTAAACGGTTATCTGGATTTGGGGACACTGTGGTTTACGTCGCGTTTCGGTGTTAAACCGATGCACTTTTTCGGGCTGCTCGGCAGTCTGATGTTTCTGCTCGGACTTGTAGCAGTGGCGATTGTCGGTTTCGGCAAGCTTTACAACATGCACCACGGACTGCCTTATATCCTTGTGACCGATTCTCCCTATTTCTACTTGTCGCTTACGCTGATGCTCCTCGGGTCACAGCTGTTCCTTGCCGGATTTATCGGCGAGCTGATAGTGCGTAATTCCGACAGGCGAAATGAATATGAAATAGAAGAGGAGATAGGCTCGTTCTCTTCTGAAAAATAAAAAAAGAAATCAATGCGATATGGAACAATATCCTCAATTTTATAATCTTTCGGAACGCCGCTACTCCTGTCGTGGTTATTCCGACCGTTCTGTTACCCGTGACCTTATCATGGCGGTTTTTGACGCTGTGCGTCTCGCACCGTCGGCATGCAACAGGCAGCCTTGGAAATTCCTGGTGATTGACACTCCGGAACTTCGGCACGCTATACAGAAGAGCTATGACCGCGAATGGTTTGACTCGGCTCCGGTCTATGTCGTGGCTCTCGGGCTTCACGAAGAGGCGTGGCATCGCCCTTATGACGGTAAGGACCACACTGATGTCGATGTGTCGATTGCTGTTGAGCATTTCTGCCTCGCAGCAACTACACTCGGTCTTGGCACATGTTGGGTCTGTAACTTTGACCCTGCTGTGCTTGTCGAGGCTCTTTCTCTTCCTGAAGGGGTAGAGCCTGTGGCAATCATTCCTGTAGGATATCCGCTTGACGATACTTCCATACCTGTAAAGAAGCGTAAGGCTCTTGAGGAGATTGTGAAATGGGGAAAGTATTGAATCCCGGGCGGGTGATATTAGGGTTGGCGCTGCTGTCAGTGTTGCCGTCATGCAATTCCGTAGGTTGCACCGACAATAAGAGTTCGATACCCCTCGCCGGCTTTTACTCTTACGAGGAGCTTACTCCCGTCACTATCAACAATGTCTCGATCGGTGGTGTCGGGGCTCCCAATGACTCGCTTGTCGTCAGTAACGAGTCGGTGAGCCAGGTATATCTGCCGTTTCGTGCCGATGCCGGTCAGTCGCGCTTTTTTATCCGTTATGAGGATGAGGCGCTGAACTATCCCGAATTGTTTGACACGATTACTTTCAACTATACCCCGATTCCTTATTTCGCATCCAAGGATTGCGGGGCTATGTACCGTTACCGTATAGATGATTATTCCTATACCCGACATCTCGTGGATTCTGTCGGGCTGGTGACGGATGTGATGACCAATGCCGATATAGAGACTATCCGCGTGTATTTCAGGACACGGCAACCTGATGAGCCGGATATCCCCGGCGGTGAAGAAGAACAACCTGCAGAATGAACGCTATCCGTTGCATATTGATATCGCTGTTTGTGTTGACATCCTTGGTGATGTCGGCACAGAGGCGTATTACCCCGGTGGAAGTCCCTGACAAGAATACTCCTGCTGTGGTTACCGATACAGTATCGACCGGCAAGCCGGCGAGTGTTGTGGAAATGACAGATATGTCAGGTCACACCGTGCTTGTCGACACGATATCCGGTGTGGAGTACCGTGACACAATCCTTACACAGGCACCTAAGCTTGTGTACCCGCGTTTTGAGTCGGTGTCGATAGGAGTAAATGTCTGGGACCCGCTGATGCGCTGTTTCGGTCAGAAATACGGTTTGATAGGTTTCTGGGGCGAGTTGAGCATCCATAACTGGATAAAGCCGGTGGTGGAGATAGGTCTCGGGCAAGCCGACATGACGCCCGACAACGGTAATTACACATATAAATCATCCGTTGCCCCATATTTCAAGATCGGACTCAACTATAATTTTCTATATAATTCCGATCCGGCATATTCGGTGTATGCGGGGTTGCGTTACGGCATAAGCAATTTCAGTTTTGAGGCGACCGATGTAACCCTTGACCAAAGCTACTGGGGTGATGACGTTACATTTAACGTGCCGTCACAGAGAGCTACTGTCGGCTATATAGAAGCTGCAATAGGGCTGAAGGTGATGATTTTTAAAAATATATACCTGGGATGGGATGTGCGTATGCACACCATAGCCCACAAGAGTAACCTTATCTATGGTGAACCATGGTATATACCCGGTTACGGTACACGCACATCCTCATTCAGCGCGTCGCTCTCGGTCAGCTATACACTGCCGTTGCACAAACGCGTTCCTGCGGTAATTGACGCCGAACAATAGGACTATAAGTGTCGGTGCTGCATGTCTTCCTCCCGCTGCCGGCGCAGTTTGTCGCGCTTCTTCATGAAGAAATGGAGAAGTATTATACATAGCAGCGTAATGCCTATTATGCCGAAATAATACAGGTAATTTCCGGCTAAGAACTCTCCTCGGCCGATGTAGCTCATCACTCCGAGATACGCCAGTAACAATAGCGGGATGTAGGTTGATTTTTTCATGGGTAAATATAGTTTTTAGTCAGGTTTATCGCTATTCCGAATTGTTTTCTTCGGAAAGCGGTGTGTATATGTATCTTGATTCTTCGGGATTAAATTTACCCGAAATGAGGTAATTGTAAATTTTAATGCATGCCCATGCGTCAATGGAGGCATAGGTCTGCTGGGGAGGAGTCAACAAGGATGCCTCCCAGTTGGAGAGACGCTGGCTCTTGGATATGCGTTCATTGAATATTATGCCGTATATCTTCTGAAGACTGCAGTCGCGTATGCAGAAATCTTTCACCATTTCCTGCAGGTCGACAAATGAACTCGGTAAAAAGTTGTGGAGTTTATGGAGAACATGAAAGTCATCTTTAAGAGACAATCCAACTTTTGTAATGCTTTCGTCCTCAATAAATTCTTTAAGCTCGGGGGTAAATCCGAACTTGTTGATACGGAAAAGATAGCAGCAGTCGCCGGTTGATATCTGAATAAGCGCCACCTGGTTTGTGTGTCCTTTACGGAAGGATGGTTTTGTTTCTGTGTCGAATCCGACCACGCTGTATCTACGTATTGTCTCAAGCGCACTCTTAGCTTGCTCTACCGTATTCACAACCACGATATGCCCGGGATAGGTGACCGTCGGTAAAGATGCCAATTGTTCCTTGGTAATAGACAATACAATAGTTTTTACATCCATTTGGTTTAAATAATAAAGATTTCTCGACTTCTCTTGAATGTACCGGGATATTTGTATTATCTCAGTTTTGTAAAGATAAGAATTTTCACTGAGAAGTAGGATATATTGTTATTGTCAGATGTGTGATTTAACTTTTTGCTGATGTTTTTAACTTAATTTATGATTAAGATATACACAGTTTGTATTTTAGAATACAAGCATTTCGCTTTCAGGGAAATGCTTGGCAAGATAACGACTGATAAATCCGCGTGTGTCATCAGCGATTGTTTTATCGTTGTCAAAGTAAGTGTTGTAAAGAAGATAGCGTAGTGTTATGTCCCGGTTTTTGATTGCCTCAAGTGACAGGATTGTGTGGTTGATAGAGCCTAATACCCCGTTTGTCACCAAGGCGAGAGGCAGTTTCTCGTCTTTTACGTAGTCAATCGTGAAGTAGTCATCGGTCACCGGAACCATGAGGCCGCCTGCGCCTTCGACAAGCACGGTGTCATAACGCGAGGCAAGGACGGCACTGCTCTGTTTCACCTTGTCGAGGTTGATTTCTTTGCCGTCGAGGCGCGCGGCGAGCTGGGCGGATGCCGGATATGAAAATATTATCGGTGCGGTCGTGAAATCTTCGTCTTCGGGGAGAAGCCCGGTTCCCATGAGTTCGCGATGCTTGACAATGTCTTCTGAGTAGCCGGTGTTGCCGGTCTGTATGAATTTTTGTGTTATTACGCGCTGACCTTTTTTCATCAGGTGTTTTGCAAGCCATGCGGTAGCATAGGTTTTGCCGGCATCAGTATCGATACCCGATATAAAGATGATGTCACTCATTTGTGTCCTTTTTTATGATAAGATATATTGGATGATAGGTGAGGCGCGCTTTGCCGTCAGTCATAGGATAGGAGGCAATAAGGTCTCTGGCACTTGTGGCGGGACAGCGCATGGCGTTAACACCTGTGAGTTTAAGATGGTTGAGCACTTCTCTCGGCGATGTGAACTCTTTTATTATGCGCTCTTCTTCGACAGCGATGACACTGCATCCGTCGGGAATCATCGCGGTAAGTTCGTCAGCTGTATAATAACGCAGCGGAAGCTGTGTCACTTCCGCGATTTCGCGCATATTGTCAGGACCGAACGTGGATACGGCAATTATGCCGCCGGGGGTCAGGATACGTGCTGCATTGCGAAGCCAGCGTTCTGGAGAGTCAAACCATTGCATCGCCGATGCGGAAACGATTGCCTCATAATAATTTTCAGGCATGAGCCTGATTAGCTCCTCGGCATCGCCTGCGATTATCTCGCCTGCCTCGGGGATATCTATTTCAACCGGTGCGAGATCCCATAGGCTTATGCGATATGGATGCCAACAGGAGGTGTAAAGTCGGGTGAGTATTCCTGTTCCGTAACCTGCTTCAAGTATTGAGAGTGGTGGTTGTGTGGTCGCATTTTGCCACAGTCTCCATAGTTTCTCCGCGATATGGCGCTGCACGTCGGCATTGGCATCGTAAGTCGTGGCACTCTTGGAAAAGCGTTGCGCGACAAGATTCTTGTCGATGATTTCCTGTTCGATGAGCGATTGCCAGTCGGGCATATGGGCTCCTCCTGTCAATTCTCTTGTCCTGGGGAGGAAGCTCCAGGCGCGCTGCAGGTTTTCTATCGGGAATATCCTGTCGTTTCCTGAAATCACGGCGCGATCCCAGTCGGTCATGATATTTGCCGTTTCATCTGCGGCAAGAAGGGCGATGGATGAAAGCTCCTCTTTTAGTTCGTCAAGCTCGCGGCACGGGCGGTGAGTGTTGAACGTGGTGAAATCGTCGGTGTCTTTACACATGCGACGATAAAATTTGTCAAGATTCCGTGGCGATAGATTGTCGAGAGTGCCCCGGAATATCGCAACGGGTATGCCTTCTCTGTCATCAACCGGGTTAAGTGAGCCATTTACGGCAATTTTGACCGTTGGGTTGAGTGATGTTTCTGCAATGGCTCTTGCCGCAGTATATACGCCGAATGACCATGCAAAGAGATATATGTCGGAATACACGGCAAACGGCGTGATGTCGAGTGTCATGTCGCGATAATCCCATACTACGGCGATATCATGACCGTCAAGCCTGATATCGCGGAACGGATTGGAGTCCATTCCCCATCCGGCAAAGATAAGTATGAGCTTTTTATTGCCTTGTTTTACCGTGAATTCCAGTTTCATGTTGTCAGTGTTGTGATTGCGTTGCCAAGTCCGGTGATATCGTTGGCGGTCATGGAGGCGCTCAGGCTGAACCGCAGCCTCTCGGTGCCGGCGGGTACAGTCGGCGTACGTATCGGGAGAGCCTTGTATCCGAGGGCAAGAAGCTTTTTTGAGAGATCTATGGCACGACGCGCATCGCCGGTGATAAATGGAGCGATATGGCTCGGAGCCCTGTCGGAGATATGCAACGCCTCGTTAAGCAATCCGGAGAGTCGGGCTATATGGGCGCGCTCCTGCTCCATCCCGGTAAGCGTCTCGACCATGAAACGGGTCCATGCCGATGTCATAGGGGGGAGTGCCGTGGAGAAGATAAAGCTGCGCGCCTTGTTGATAAGATAGCTTTTGACGGTCGGTGTCACAGATGCAAATGCTCCGGCAGATGCCGCCGCTTTACCGAAAGTGCCTATTACGACATCGATGTCAGGAAATGCGGCTGAGTCGCGGGAGAGTCCGAGACCGTATTTCCCGGTCACTCCGAAGGCGTGTGCCTCGTCGATATAGAGCATTGCATTTTTGTGACGGCGTTTAATCTCGGCGAGATGTTCGATATCCGAGAAATCACCGTCCATGCTGAACACCGATTCAGTGACAATCAGTATGCGCTCATATCTGTCTTCGGCTTCGCCAAGTATGTGTTCGAGGCGGTCGTAGTCGTTGTGGGGAAAGCGCGTGAATTTGGTGCGCGACAATACCATGCCGTCGATTATGCTTGCGTGACTTAGCTTGTCGGCGACAACAAGGGTGTTCCCCTCGGCAAGAGCCGGGATTATACCGGTGTTGGCGTGATAGCCGCTGTTGAAGAGCAGGGCGGGGCGACCGTAAAGCTCTTCAAGAAGTTGTTCAAGACGGTTGTGTTCATTCTGACAAGAGGCAAGCAGACGCGAAGCCGACGAACTCATTGGCAAAAGTCTGTTGGCTTCATTGCTGAAAAATTTCTCCCGGAGGTCAACGCGTGTCGCCAGCCCCATATAGTCATTGGTTGAAAAATCTATGATTTCCCTGTCGGTCACTGCGGGGATTGTGCGCAGGTTGCCTTCTGCTTCAAGTCGTTTAAGTATCTCTTCGTAACTCGCCATCGCTTTCAAATAATGCGCTGCAAAATTACTCAAAAATGCTCACATAGCAATCATTTTTACTGGCATAGATGGCTTATACGGTTTTCTTGAATGCTTCGATTATTTTAGCATAGTCTGCTTCACCGAGTGTTGACGCTGAAAACCTTTGACTTATCGGCAGATTCGATACGAAGAACCGCTTGTCATCCCACAAATTGCCCAGAAAGGCTCTCCATCGTTTTTCTGCTCGTGGAACGATGAAAACAGTGTCAGGTCTATTGTGAAGGATATATTGTATCAATTGTTTTGTGAATTGTTGAGAAGGCAGGATAGCTCCTTTTTTAAACGGTTTATAGGATTTAGATGAATAACCTATGTATTGAATGACTGCAAAACGATCGTTGACGTCTTCAAATGAAAGCCGAGTATCTTTATTGACAAATGCACTGGTCAGCCTGTCAATCCAATAATAGCTTTGGTGGATATTAGCGAGATCTCGTGTAGTTATGTCGCCACTTTTCTCTCCGTCCGGCAGAAAGCCGTGGCAACGGAAAATAAGCATTGACCGCAGATGCTCCGTATAGCCATCTGTGATTCCCTTGGGAAGAAGTTTGTAAACGCCGGCAATCTTGGATTCCCGTTCGACATACCCGGGATTAAGACTCAATGCGATTACTTTCGCTGTAAGCGGATTGCCATACCAGGGATATGCCGGTATATTTAGATAATACCTATATTCCGGCGATGTCGTGGCATTGAACTCATCAATGATTTGTTTGTCTGCTGTGCAGACAAGGTTTTCCTTATCGGATAATAAAAATGTGTTGCCGACACATTGTCTTGCAACCTCTTGCCAAGGGTTGCAGTCGCGTAGTTCTGTTTCTGTCATATCGAGTGGGTTTTTGAGATAATGTGAATCAGATGGATGAAATGGGAGATGGTAATATCGGAGTATGGCTGTAGACAATTCATCAATAAGTCCATCCATGCTTTTATGACGGAACATCTTTTCTATGGTATCTCGTGTTCCGCCCCAAAGTTCAGCGAGTAGGATATAGATAGTTTGTCTTACATCATTAGACGAAACCGTGAGGTGAGCCTCACTGTAAGTATGGTGAATGTCGGAGCGCACATCATAACCATGCCATAGAAGATAGCCTATGTCAAGAAGTTTTTGCCTGATAGAACTATAGGAAAATTCAGTACTTAAATGGTCGAAATATGTTCGCTCTGCATAAGGGAATCCCAGTTCGTCGTATGCCCGATAAATTTTATCATAGTTAATGTATGCCATACTTATCAGTTTTATTTACAAATTTATATATCAGATGTCCCAAAATGCGGTACAGTAAGAAAAAATTGCTAATTTTGCCTTATGAGGTCATCAGAAATCTTCGATGAATATGTGTGGCTTGTCGATACTATACGACGGGCTGGAAGGATTACATTTGGGGACATTTCAAGAAGTTGGGAGTATAGCCGACTCGGCAACGGTAGTCCTTTGCCACGTTCTACGTTCAATCGTCATCGTAGTGCAGTTCAAGAAATCTTTGGGATTAATATTGAATGTGACCGTTCAAATGGGAATATGTACTATATTTCCAACGAGCATAATCTTGATTCAATGAGGAATTGGATGGTTTCATCGCTTGCGGTAAACAATATGATTATAGAAAGCCGATCGATACATGACCGGATACTTTTCGAACCGATACCTTTTGCTGGCAATACGCTGCGTACGGTAATAGAGGCGATGAGGGAAAATACCCTTATCGAACTTACATATCGCGGATATGGACAACCGGAGAGGAATTATCTTATTGAACCCTATTGCATTCGTCTGTTCAATCAGCGGTGGTATATTCTCGGTCATTTTGATGATAAGTTGCGTCTTTTTTCATTTGACAGGATATTGGCTATATCTAAAAGCAACAGACACTTCACTTTGCCGGATGATTTTGATTGCGATGCCTACTTTAATGAATACTTCGGGATGATGACTGATTCGAGAGTTAAGCTGGAACGCATTGTCATTCGTGCTCATGGACAGGAGCGCTACTATTTGCGGGATTTACCATTACATAACACACAAAAGGAGATTAATTCTACTGATTCAACTACTGATTTTGAGTTGTATCTGCGTCCTACGGCAGATTTCTTGGCAGTAATATTTTCTCGTGTCGGACGCATTGAAATAGTGTCACCAATCCATCTAAAGGAAGAGCTGCTCGGTTGGTGCCAGGTCATGATAAGTCGGTTATGTGATGAGAGTTAGCTATTTACTGACATTCTCCGACAAGTATTTCTGTATTTGCATAGGGAGCTATTTAGATAGCATATAAGGACATAAACCATTTTTAGACAGGTTTGTTGCTAATATTGGAAACTTTTGTTAACTTTGTGCAAAATAGCATATTGACCATGGCTGATAGATTTGATGAGATAGGTTCTCTGTTTCTTCAACGGAGAAAGGAACTTGGTCTCACTCAGGAGCAACTGGGGGAAAAGGTTGGTGTAACCAAGTCTGAGATATCCAAAATTGAAAATGGCAGAGGAATTACATTCGCTACGATAAATAAATTGTCGGAGGCTCTTGGTGTTGAGGCGGAGGTCAGGCTTAGAGCGACATCTCAGGTGACAAAAGACATTATCCATTATATTGTAATGAGTCTTGGGATGTTCGCACGCAAATATAATCTTTCAAAAAAGGAAGCGTGTAATTATCTTTCTCGGTTTAAAGGATTTGAATTTGCAGTTAACAATTATGAGGCAGAACACCAGTTGTCATTAAATGAATGTGTTGATGATATGGCTGCAATTTGTCGTAGAAATGGAGGTGCGATCCGATGAAACTATATCATGGTTCTAATCAGCCGATTCATAATATTGACTTATCAAAAGGTAAAAAATACAAAGACTTTGGACAAGGCTTTTATACCACACATCTTCCAGAACAAGCAGTGTATTGGTCTAAAAGAATATCTGATAGGTTTGGAGGAATAGCTACAGTCACAGAA
>X378_Fat_Sand_Rat__coassemble_69_pt1 | contig 19835 bp, 14 predicted proteins | sample X378_Fat_Sand_Rat__metabat2_high_PE_001 | metagenome-assembled genome bin X378_Fat_Sand_Rat | reverse complement strand
CACTCAAACAGCGGCGTGTGAAAACCGGTTCCGAACATCACATCAATGTCATCAAACACCGGGCGATAATAGCGGGTGGCATCGGTAGCCACGGGAGTATCCATCAATTTGACAGTACCCGCCTTAAGATAAACGGAGAGTTTATGTTCTACACCATGACAGCCGGGAATCTCAATCACCTTGTCGTCTACAGCAGTACCTGTCAAATAAATTTTTTCAGGCAATTTTGCCGTGACAACCGGTTCTGTCATTGTCATACGCATCGAGTTCAAATCTACGATGAGGGTATATTCACCCGTCTCCCCGACCTGAAACTTGCAATCATACTTTCCGTCAAGCGCCCAGTCGGCATAGAAATCCAACAGATATTCCTTTCCTTTTTTTACCTCAACTCCTGCCTCAGTAGCAACAATATGCTTATGCCATCCGTCGCGGGAATTCATAAACTTAAATTCCTTACCCCCGGCGAGATGACCGGTCCATTCAAACACCCCTTCGTCAATACGATGGAACTCATCAGCTCTTCCAAGATCCCATGATGTCACGGTCGCATCGCCTACAATATATAATTGGGTAAGTTCAATAGAATTGGACATATCACCCGCATAGACCGACATTCCTATAGTCAGCAATGCCGCCGTTAATGCTATATTCTTCATGATTACTTGCATATTTTATTAATACTCAACTCATCATCAGCCTTGACACGGCATATATACATTGCGGGCGATAGCTGACCGAGACTTTCGTTAAAACAGGAGATATCAGAATAGCACTTGCTCACACATTCAATCCCGGACATATTGAATATGGCGAGGTCGACATTACGCCTGTTACATCCGAGGTTACCTACAAGGCTATCGCTTACAAGGTCATAGGTGACATTGATTGACTCAGATTTTACCTCTGTGACAGCACCGGTCTCCCCGGAATATATCACGGATATTTCGATACGGGCAGTGCAGGGGGTCTCCGGGACATAAACCGCCAACATGCGGGTGGCGGCATCATATCGCCATGCCGAGGCATCTACAGGAGTGCCGTTTATCGTCACCGTCCGGGGCTGCGTGGCATTATGGATATTTAAAGTCCATCGGCGGTTTTCGGGCAGACCGGTTACAGTGCCTTCACGAGGCTCGATAACGTAAGTTTCTGTGTCGCCGGTCACAGTGTGATTAAAACGAGTTGTAGAATATACTGTAGCGTAGTCGCTGTTGTCTCCCCTGTCTTCATACAGCGATCCGTTTCCATCGGAACCCGCTACGACGTTAAGAAGCAGCGAGGTCATTGGAGCGGTGACATTTTTAACCGTCGGAGCGTTGAACGGGATTACTGCGCCTGCTCTGAAGAAATATGGTATCTCATCGGCTTTAAAGTTCATGGTCATGACACATGGACCTTCGATAAGTTCATGGGTTGACATGCTCCACCATGAGCCTTCGGGAAACCATATCTCTTTTGAGCTGATTTTACCGTCGGGTGCGCCCTCGGTTATCGGAGCCACCAGTATGTCATTACCGAAGAAATATTCACCTTCATATCGATAAGCCTCTTCCTGCTCCGGATATTCGTAATACAAGGGACGGCACATGCCGATACCGGTATCGTAGGTCTCGCGAGCCATAGTGTATATGTAAGGGAACAGGGCATAGCGTAGCTTCACGGCATCAAGCATATCGGGGAAATTAGGGAATTTCCATATGCGTCGCTCGATTCGGTCGTCCTTGGTGGCATGGGTACGGAATATCGGCGTAAACACTCCGAACTGAATCCAGCGCAATACAAGTTCAGGGTCGTTCACGGTCTTCTCGTCAGTAAAGGCGTGACCGCCAAGATCATGCCCCCAATATGCGTAGCCTACATTGGAAGCGGTAGCCGTGAAATAAGGCTGAAAAGCGAGTGTAGGGAAGTTTATGAGAGCGTCGCCGGAGAAACCGATCTGATAGCGGTGACTGCCAAGCCCTCCCCAGCGATGGAATATCACGGGACGACGGTCGGGACGGTTTTTAACCATGTCATTGTAAAATACATGATTGCACCAGAATGTCTGACCAAGACCTGACGTGTACGGACTGGTAAGATGCTGCTGCCAGTCAAGCCACCAGAAATCCACACCTTCCGATTCATGGTCGCGTATCACATTTTTGAAAAATGACTTTGTGAAATCCGGGAAATCGAGACTCCATGCGATATTACCGTTTTCATCATATTTACCGCCAAGTTCCGATTTCATGGCATTGTAATATGCAGGCGACTCATGGCTGTTAACGCCGTCGGCGGGATGAAGATTAAGCGCAATCTTGAAATTTTTATCATGAATCTCATCCAATAGTTTTTCAGGCTCGGGGATAAGATTGGTGTTCCATGACCAGCCGGTCCAACCTCCTATGCCGGCAGAGGCGCTGTTGGCATCGCCGTTCCAGTGCCAGTCCATATCAAGAATCATCACGTCGGCGGGTATGCCGTTGCTCTCAAGGTCAGCCATTATCTGACGGTAGTCATCCGAAGAATAAGAAGCGTATTTACTGTACCAATAGCCAAATACATAGGCGGGAGGCAACGGGATTTTTCCTGCTATCTTCGTAAAATCGGCTATTGCCTTTTTATATTCCCGACCATAACCCATAAAATAAAGGTCGAGGGCATGGGAATCTTTTCTGTCGGTCCACCAGTCGTAACCCACCTCATCATTGGGTTCGAAAGCAAACGACCGGCTTCCGTCGGCGCGGGGAGCCGACCACGAATCATCAATCACAGCCCAGCCCGACCGGGAAATGAGACCATTTTCAAGTTCGGCTCGTTTATTATCGCCATTACTTCCATCAAGTGTTCGGCAAGTACCTTTCAAGTTCAAAGGGTCAGGTTTTCCGGGATACCACGTAACCGGTTTTCCGTCATGGTCCATTGTGATTGTCAGATTACGGGGCGATGCGGGGAGTGTTTTGGGATTAGTCCCCTTGCGGTATTTAAGATTCAGTTTATCGGTAGAAATGTAGAGATAGTCGTCATCTTCATTTTTAACAAACTGAGGCACACTGCTCATCTTGCGATTCTGCACCGTAAAAGTAGCACGATCCTCGAATACGCCCTTATCGCTATATTCGATGCGCACCATTTCAGGTGTAAGGATTGTAAAACGCGCATTGCCGGAAACAACAGTCGCTTCCGGTGATGCGACCGGACTCTGCGCTCTCAGCGAGAAAAGTGTCATGCCCATACACAGACTACAGGAAAGCCGGAAAAGGCTATTCCGTAAAAATGATGTTTTTTTCATGTTATTTATGATGTTGATTTTGACATTAAAGCCCCTTTGCCTGACTCTCTATATCAACCGATATTGTGTGTCGATATATTGCAAAGTTAAAGGCGAGAGCGCGAGCAGTCAATCCCGGGTATCTAAAAAGTAGTGGGACTTATCTTTATTGCTCTACAAATCAACAAAATAAATAAACGACATCCATAGGTAAATGTAGCTAAAACCCAGCAATTACCGATGACTAATTATAGCGGCGACGGTAGTCAAGAGGGGTGCAGCCTGTCAGCACCCCATGCTACCGTGGGTATATCGTATTCTGAGCCTGAAACACCGCCGGAAGATCTTTATGCCGACGGCATAACGCGCCACTGCCGCTGTCTTTACGGCTCGATTGAGAGAGGCGTCATCCGCGGCAACGGTGCGCGAAATCGCGGAGACATAGACTCCCATCCTGCAATGCAGCAAGCCTACAAAGCGGGCAAGGATGCATAATCACCCTTGACAAAAATGAAATCTTCGCAATGATAAACTCCATGCTGCGCAATCCGCTATAATTCCATACAGCAAGATTATTTCCGGAGCGTAATTTCATTCGCCGCAGAATAGTTTGAGTTCAAACTATTTTTATTACCTTTGCAGCCGAATATAAGAAATGCAGGATACATGGTAGAAAAATCTATTCCGGAATTTTTTCATCAGCTGCTTAAAGTAAGGATGGCATTCCGCCGTGTAATGATAAGCAAGCTGAAGGAAAACAATCTCGACTTGACCTTCGAGATGCTTCAGATTATTCATGCCCTATGGCTCAAAGAGGGTGAAAGCCAACAGACTCTTGCCATGATTACCGTACGTGACAAGGCAAGTGTGACATGCCTTCTAAACAATCTTGAAAAAAGAGGTTTGGTTGAACGACGCGTGGCAAGCGATGACGGAAGGAGCCGTCTTATATATCTTAGTGAAAAAGGAGAGACACTTTCACGTGTCCTTAAACCGATTGTCCAGGAAGTATATGACTATCTTGAAGACAAAATCGGAAAAACCGCGACACAATGGGCAGTGAATTATCTGGAAGGCGTGTATGAAGAGTTGGAAAAGATATAAAATACTGCTGCTCAATCTGTCAATATGCCTTGTATCATCGGGCAGCGTACAAGACACCTTGAATATATCGGTCAACGCCCTATTTGAGCGAGGATTAGATTATAATCTAAAGCTATATAATGACAAAATTGCGGAAAATATAGCCCGCAACAGAACCCGCGCCGCAATCTGGGCTCAGTTTCCTGACATTGAGCTGAAAATGGAGACCGGAGGCGCGGGCAACAGCCTTTACCCTTTTTCATATTGGAATCAACATTACGAAGCCACTGTCACGCAGCCTGTATATCACGGAGGGAAAATAGGCGCAACGGTGAGAGCATCCCGCATCGATGAAACAATCGCCATATTGCGACATCGACATGATGAAGGAGAAATAAAACTAATGTTACTAAAAAAATATTTCAATCTCGTATGTGAATATGCGCGACAAGATATATGGCGACACAACATGATACAGTCACAGAAAATGCTTGATGACATACGTAATCTCAAAAGAGAAGGACTTGTGACAAACAATGACGTGTTAAGAGCAGAATTACATCTCACCAACGACAGCCTTTCATTGAGTACAGTCATCAACAATATCATCATCATTTCCCAGGAATTAGACTTATTGCTTGGACTGGATGAAAACTATATAATAAAAACCGACAACAACGAATTAGACACCCAATTACCAGACCGGAGGAATTATGACGAATACCTGTCGGCAGCTTATCATAATAACCCCGCTCTCATGATTTCGGAAAAGATAATCGAGTCAAGTAAAAACAAGGTCAGGATAGCACAAGCGGCGTATCTACCGCAAATAGATTTTATCGCGGGCAACACTTTAGCGCGTCCCTATTCCGGATATGGCTTTGACCGCTTTAACAATCACTGGTCAGTAGGATTATCGGTCATTATACCTATATCATCACTATATAAAAACCGTAGTCTGACAGAAATGGCGCATAACGAAGTAATATCTGCTGAAATTGCTGCCAGGCTTGGGACGCAGGAAATACTGACAAAATTAAAGAAAGCCTATCTCCGCCATTCAGAAGCAATAAACAAGGTCACAACAATCAAACTGGCAATCAAGCAGGCAGAAGAAAATTTCAGGATAATGAAAAACCGATATATGAATCAGCTTGCCATCTTAACTGATCTTCTTAATGCCGACGCCCTATGTATTGAGGCGAAATTCCAATATATCTCGGCAAAGGCAGAGGCGATGGTTACCTTCTATGAATTAAAACAGCTTTGCGGCGAATTATGAATCATCGAGTCAAATACCGGCAATTACAGCATCGACGTATAAGGAACATTGTATTAAATACCGTGTGCGCGTTCCTCGCAGTCGCAGGATCAGTTGCAGTAATACGCATATTCGTCATCAGACATAGTTATGAAATAACCAATGATGCTTATGTCGACCAATATATAATTCCTGTTAATGTGCGCGCGGCAGGCTATATAAAGAAGGTGTGTTTTACCGAACATCAATTTGTCCATGAGGGCGACACGCTCCTTGTTATCGATAACAGAGAATATATCATAAAACTCAAAGAAGCCGAGGCACGACTGTTGGATGCCATCGGAGCGAAATCAATCCTGTGTGCGGAAAAAGAGACATCAGATAAACACGCAAAAGTGGACGAAGCAAAAATAGCCGAGGCTGAATCAGGACTACGGCAATGCCGCCAAGATTTAGAGCGCTATGAACGGCTTCTGGAGGAAGAGTCTGTGTCACGTCATCAATATGAACAGGTTAAAACCGCTTACGAAACGGCATTGGCTCGCGTGACATCATTACTGAGACAAAAGGAAGCGGCTTTCTCGGAATGCAAAGAGAAAAATAGCCGTATCATTGCAGCGGAAGCTTCGATACTCCAGCGACAGGCAGAAGTAGAGATGGCAAAATTAAATCTTAGCTATACCACGGTTATTGCCCCTTTTGACGGCTATATGGGACGCAGGTCACTTGAACCGGGGCAGTACATAGTCGCCGGACAGGAAATATCTTATCTGACACGCGACGAGTACAAATGGATAACCGCCAACTATCTTGAATCACAAATATCGGCAATACATCTGGGACAACCAGTAAAAATAAAAGTGGATGCCTACAAAAATTGGGAAATATCGGGAAGAGTGACGGCAATATCGGAAGCCACAGGGGCGAAATACTCTATGATACCTACCGACAATTCAGCGGGAAATTTCGTAAAAGTACAACAACGGATACCGGTACGTATTGACATCGACTCCGGTTTCAGCGACAAAATAAAGTATCTTCGCGCAGGCATGATGGCGGAGACAGCCGCCTACAAGAATAATTGAGGGCAATGAGAGAATTTGACTTACCCGTACGGCGCAATATCCCTCAATGGATAATAATACTGACTATGTTCATGATATTGGTAAATATTGTGTTGGTCAACGGTGCCTATCTCGGCAGTTCAATTGATGTGTCGGGCGCTCTGGGAACTGTAAGCGAAGATATCATGATGGCATTCTATGCTTGTTCGACAGGAATGGTCGTGGCAAATCCGCTTGTTCAAAAGATTCGTCAGATTATGACTTCAAAAACACTCTTGCTTTCAGACATGGCTTTACAGACATTGTTCAGCATGATATGCGCACGCACTACCCAAATGGAAATCATGATAATATGCTGCTTTTTCATCGGGATGCTCAAGACCTTCCTGCTGCTTGAATTTATAATACTCATGACACCGCTCTTTACTCCCCGCAACGTGAGAAGCGAGTCTTATTCCTGGTTTTATCCGCTTGTATTCGGCGGAAGTCAGTTTTCTATACCTCTGACTGCATGGCTCGCTTATAATTATAACTGGCAATATACATATTATTTCGCCATCTTGTTTCTGTTCATTACCATGGTGCTGGTCACAATCTGTTTCAAAGATGCCAAAACACCAAAAATAACCCGTTTGAAAGAAATAAATTTCAGAAGCATATTTTTAGTAAGCATCTCCTATCTCATATTAATCTATGGAATCATCTACGGCAAAATTCTTGATTGGTTTAATTCCAATATCTTCACCTTTCTCATGACAGCAGGCATTTTACTGTCGGGAGTATTTGTTTACAATCAATGCACAAGCCTAAAACCATACATCAGCTTTCGGCCCTTGAGAAATATGAAATCAGTCATCGGGTATATATTTATGTTCATCTGCGTATTTTTCAACAGCGACACCCCGATCACCAACTGTTACATCAACAGCATACTCCATGTTGACAATATTAATGCCAATATGCTGATCCTTTGGACAGTACCCGGTTATATCATAGGCGGCATCATCGGATTCTGGTGGTTCAGATGGCAGAAATGGCGTTTTCGTTATCTGGTGTCAGCGGCAATGTGGCTATACGCGTTGTATTTTGCTTCGATATATTTCGGAGTCAGTCCTATAAACAAAATTGAATACCTCTATATCCCTACAATCTTCAAAGGGATTGCATTTATGCTGCTTGTGATAGCTTTCGGAGTATATGCCGCAGAAGATCTCGAATCACCTTATCTTGTATCAAACACTTTCTTCATGATATCAACCCGCTCGGTATTTGCACCGGTAATCTCGACGGCAATATATTCCAATTATATATACGCCACTCAAATCACGAGTCTTACGAAATTAGCCGGATACTATTCAGCGAAAAGTATCGTAACATCAACTGATGATATTTCCGGACTATTTAATCAGCTACAAAGCCAAAGTCTCTTGTCGGCGATAAAAATCACTGCCGGACATCTCTTGATAATATCTATTGCCATTGCATTGCTCTCTGCCTTCATACCGTTTCACAAGACCCTGAGATTTCCCATTGTAAGGGCAGGACACGACATGGCTTAAAGTAATTACATGGAGATACCGGAATTTCGATTTTTGCGGAATTTTGTGGGCGACATGCCGTAAGTAGAGGTGAACACACGGATAAAATGCGGAAGGTCGTTGAAGCCGACTGCAAAACAGATTTCCGAGACCTGTTTCTGTGAATTTCGCAAAAGGTCACAGGCTGTCGCCAGACGGTATTGTGTCACGAAACGTGAAAATGTGATCCCTTTCTTGCGCTTGAAAAAAGTACAGAATGCCGACCGGTTCATACCTACATGCGCGGCAATCTCGTCAAGGGTTATATCATGCACATAATGCGCCATGACGTAGGTCACTATCTGCTCCACACGCCTTATGTCACGGTCAATTTTTACAGGTCCACCTATCAAGGCGTGGTCGCCGGTGGTAAATATGACAGTGAGCAGCCTGAACATCTCGCATAGTCGCTCCAGGTCATCCATCTCACACATTTTTCTTAGCGTTGTCTTAATCAGGGCAGCGCTTCTCTTTCCGTATTTCCACGCTTCTCCTGGGAAAACAACATTTTTCAACCTGTTTCGCAACTCAGGAAATGCAGCCACGCACTTTTCAACAAGGTCATGGTTGAAAGCGACCATCAGATATGTAACCTCACCGTCGCGGTTGACCGACTCGGACGAATATTGCCAATAATGGGGCATAGATGGAGGAATCAACACGACATCGCCTTCAGAAAATGCCATTACCGTGTCACCGGTCATGCGCATTCCCGAACCATGAGTAACAAAGTAAAGTTCCCATGCCTTATGCCGATGCATCTTTGCCTCCAGAACCGGCGATATATGCTGTGATATAAAGAAAAAGGAGTGATCATCCACTTCCGGCAGAGTATAGGGAATTACGGCATCTTTCATAAATGCAAATATACGACAATTATACGCAACGATTCAACAAATCCACAACAACTTATTGAAGTAGTTTTGCATCATAAAGATTAACCCAAAAATATATTCGAAATGGAATTTACCGATGTATTGGAGAAGCGTCGCACATATCGCGACTATTCCGACCGTAAAGTAAGCGATGAAATACTCAACAAAGTAATCTCGGCTGCATTCAAGGCTCCGACCAACGACCACTTGCGACAATTTGAATTTGTAGTGGTGCGCGGAAAAGAAAATATCGCCAAAGTGATTGCACCTCTTGCAAAAAACATAGCTGCGTTCAGTAAACTCGTTTTTGAAGCGGATGACACCGGCGACAAGGAAAAGATGGAGATGTTTGCCGATGCTCTACCAAAACAACAAAAAATGTTGATGCAAAGCGGACTGTTGATAATACCCTTCTACAATCAGAAGCAATGTCCACTGCTTCATCCGGTGGAACAAAGTTCGCTCAACTATTTCGCCTCGGCATGGTGCGCACTTGAAAACATGCTTCTTGCCGCCACGGACGAAGGACTCGGCACAGTGTTCCATATTCCCGTTGCCAATGAAGCGGAAGAAATCAAAAAGATTGTAAATGCCCCGGAAGGATATGAGTTCATATGCCTGCTTACAATAGGATATCCTGCAGAGAGAGCATTTTTACCGAATCAAAAAGAAATCGACATTAACAAAAAGATTCACCTCAACAAGTTTTAAAGATGAGGCTGTAGCATAATTAACGATTGCTGTCTAACATGGCATAAATTAGGGGGAGATTTTTATTACTCGGTGTCAATACCCTCAATAAACATCAAAAAAGAACACCGCTAAGCAAACTTTATAAAATAGTGATGAGTGAATATCGTGAAAATAGTCCGTAATTCGATATAAAAAGAGTTATAATTCGTTTTTATGACAACTCTGAGAGGAAATATCAAATTACGGCTGTTTCATACTAATTTGATATAGTGGGATTCAATGGGATAAATTTATTTTTGTGAAAGTTTTTTCAACTAATTAACCAATAAATCACATGAATAAATTTATCGTGACAATGGCTATCGCTGCTATAGGATTTTCATCGGCAGCCGCCATTCTACCGGGGACACCTTATCGCCTCGAGTTAAAGGACACCGAACTCTGCATTTCGTCAAACGGGGAAGGAGCAAAACTTACACAACAGACAATTGGCGATGCTGCTTATGAACAGACATTCGTATTTGTTGAAGTTCCGGAAGGTGCTTCTGCCGAAGGATACAATATAAAGACAGAAAGTGGCTTGTACATAGATTGCACAAGTAATGCCTGGGATATAAAGGTTAAAGCCGCAGCTGACCTTAAAAAGAAAGACAACATATTTATCATAGAGGAAGACGGCGACTATATTAAAATCAAATGCCGCAAGAATGACAAATATTTCGGCAAAGACAAAACCGCTGCAGGTTCAGGTATTTACTGTGACAAGAGCGGCGGTTCTACAATGATTCTTAAGGCATCGCCAATAGACGCAGCATCAGTAAAAGCCGCCCTGGAAGAAAGCATCGCATCGGCAGAAAAGCTATTGGAGGATACTGAAGAAGGGGAAAATGAGGGACAATATCCGTCTGCGGCACGTGCGGCTCTACGTAGTGCCATCGATAATGCCAAATCGGCACTTGACGGCGACCTTGACACTCTGACAGCAGCATCGTCAGCTCTCGCCAAAGCCGTAGCGGCATACAAAGATGCCCGCGTTCCGGCTGTATTTGCTGAGGGGTGGTACATGTTCCGTACAATCTCGAAAACATACGAGAACGGTTATCTGGTAAACGGCTGGCAAGCTAATTCATGGGAAAGCTGGAATGTTATGTCTACCGGTCTGCTTATCAATGATAGTGAGACGGCAGGTTACAACAAGATTTTCCATGTCGAGAAATCGGGATCGGAAGCAGAGGCTACCGGTTACACGATATGTGACCGCGACGGCTACTATATGAAAAGCAACTCTAATAATGAATTTGTATATGACGAAGGCGAACAGGAACGTCCGTCAGCCAAGAAATACATTTTCCAATTTGAGGAAGCCGGTGAAGGACAATGGAAAATCAAGAGTACTGCCACGGGAGGTTATGTAGGTCCGGTCGATGGCACCGACGGCTGGAGCTGGATTCATGTAGGAACTAATCATAAGGGCGACAAGGATGCCTGCATATTCATTGCCGAAACATATATCGCAGATGCCATGGAACGGCTTCAATCCATAATATCTGAAGCGGAGACTCTTCTTTCAGGAGCTACAGAAGGCACAGAGGAAGGGGACTACCCGGCAACAGCAATAAACGCCCTTCGCGATGCTATCGATGCCGCCAAAGCTGTAACTGACGAAGATGACGCAGAAGATGCCTGCTACGACCTGCAGGAAGCCATTGAAGCGTTCAAACTACATCAAGTCCCTGAATTTTTCGCTGCTGGTACCTACAAGATGTATAATCTCGGACAAGATGGCTCCATATTCGTAACAGCCAACCATGCAAACAGCTGGGAGACCGGGAACAAAGAGATGACAGGCATGATTCTTACAGAGACCGAAGCGGAAGAGAATGCTTACAATGTAGAGTTCAAGATTGAGGAGGCATCTGACGGCGCGGCAGCCTCAGGTTACACCATCGCTGACGGCTATGGACTTTACCTGAGCAATGCCGGTGGCAAGCTATATTGGGGTGACAACTACAACGGCACCGACTTAGGCTCCATATTCCTTATCAATAAGGTTGAGGACGACGTCTACACAATAACTAACCGTGAAACCAATAAATATGTAGGTCCGGTCGACGGCACAGCCGGATGGAACTGGATTCATGTAGGCACCACCCATAACGGTGACAATAAAGGTAATCTATTCCGCTTTGTAAAAATTGGTACTGTAGGAATATCCTCGATAAGCGACAACAACAATGTAGTTGTAGAAGCTAACGATGGCATGATATCGGTACGCGGTGCAGAAAGTGCCATCGTCTACCGCATAGACGGCAGTGTACTGACAACAGCTACCGGCAACGCGGATATCGATGTTATCAGCGGTCTGTATATCGTGAAAGTCGTGAATGGCAATGACACCAAGACTGTAAAAGTACTGGTAAGATAGAAATAAATTACAACAAATAAGACACGGGCATACCGAAATTTCGGTATGCCCGTGTCACTATTATAATATAGGCGGAATTAATTAGCGGGCGATTTTCATCACGCGGTGCTGAGAGGGAGTGGAGACGTTCACGATTGTAACACCTTTGTTTTCAAAGCTGATATTCATGAAGTCACTGCCATTACCTTTAAGCGATTTCAGCAACTTGCCGTCAATAGAGTAGATCTCGACAGCGGTGATGCCTTCAGGAGCGGAGATGCTGATACCGTCGGCAGAACCCTTGACAGAAATATCACCGGCAACAATATCCTGAATACCGACCTGACTTCCTGACCCGTCGTTGATTACCACATTGTCAATGGCGAGATGATAATCAAACATGCCCTGATATACCCATCTCAGACGAATCGATGAAGCATCGCCTACATAGTCAGCCAGAGGCACTGTAGATGAGACAGGATTGAATCCTCCATCCTCGGCAGGCTCGTACCACTCGAGCACCTCGACCGGCTCCCACTCACCGTTGCCGTCTCTTTCAATTTCAAGCGTTCCCACTGTATCATCGGTGGATGCCGCGAAATCATACACGTATGACACAGCCAGCTGGTCAAGATTGCAATCTTTCACGTTGACAGGAGGGGTAGCAATACCTCCGATAAGATAATAGAAGCCGCTGTTCACGCAGTCAATCGAGGCAAAGCCCTTATCAAAACCGTCGCCGGTGACATTGAGCCCGTTGGGATCGTCAAATTGCCAGAGCAGATTGTCGGGAGTCGAATCGTAAAGGTTCATCACTTCCCAGTCGGCAGGGAGATGGCATGAATCGAAATTCTCAGCGAACATCATCGCGCGTGGAGCACAATCGCCATTGTCTACATCAAGATAAGCGGGTATCGACTCTTCTCCGTCGGCAAACACGGTATTGACATAGTAACGGTATTTGCCAGCCGGGACACCGGTGTCGGTAATAGACAATTCCTTGACTTCGGTACTGATACATTTCTCGCCTCTCCACACTACATAATGTGACACCTCGACATCACCCTTCTCGGGAGCCTCCCAGCTCAGGACAATATCTCCACCGGCGAGGTCGGCTTTCAATCCGTGGGCATTAAGACGCGTGTCAATCGCGATACGGTCGCCTACAGGCTCCGATTCACCGTCGGGATTCTGATATACCGCCGTCACGCGGAAATCATATACACCCTTGGAATAGCCCCATGACTCAAAAGAGGTTTCTTCCAGCATTTCAGCCATTACAGCACCATCGCCATAGATATTATACCCTATAGGCTCAATCACGCCGCCTTCAGGAGCATCCCAACTGATTACAATATTATGGGAACCGTTCATGTCGTCGTAGTAGCTGTCAACTTTCACATTGACCGGAGGCAGAAGCTTGATATCGGCGATAGTGACTTCAGCTGAGGCAGCGGGTGAAAGTGTCTCCCCCGACTCGGCGAATATCTCGTAACGGTGAACGCCCGCACTCTTCGGCGACACATCCATATATTCGAGGCTCTTAACATGTTCGGCGATTTTCTCGCCGTCGAGCATTATAGTGTAACCGTCAACAATCTCCGACCCGGAAGCCGACGGGAGCATCCTGACATCATCCAACGCCCAGAGGAAATAGACATTCTGCGAGTCGGCACTGAACGACTCAAACGCCACCATGGGCTGTCCCTCACCCTTCAGCGGGAGGGCAAGGCTGTGCCATCCGAGCGCCGGATGAGCCTCATAGCGGGCATCCCAAAGGGTTTCCCAGGTCTTTCCCTCATCATAGCTCACCTTAACGTAATAATGGTCGGGGAAAAATTCATCGGCGCCATATTCAAGCACCGTGGGGTCGATAAAGTAATACAGTTCCAGATATGAAGCACCGTCAACAGCAGGGGTCATGAGCCACTCATCCTGTGCCGGGTCGTGGTCGCCCTTCATAGCGTAAATGTCGATATACGACATTGCACTCTTTTCACCTGTGTGAATGTAATCCTCCCAGTTATTTGTCTGCTTGAACTGGTCACTTGGATAATGAAACCATGAGCATAGATAGTCATAACTGTTGGTCACCTTTGCCGACCATCCTTGAGGCGGAAAAGCATCATCTTCAAATCCACATTCCAAAAGCGGAGTGCCGGCATCGCCGTTACTCCAGGATAGATCCACGCGTGGGCCTTCCACGACAGTCTTTATACCGGCGGGAGCGGCAGGAGCAGCAAGCACGGAGACAGCGGCAGACGCCATTGCAACGAATGCAGCCGCACATAATGTTCTGGTGTAAGCAAAATTCATATTAAGATTGATTTAGTTGTTTGACTGCAAATGTAGACAACGCCGCGCGAAAAAAGCCATTGAATCGCTAAAATAATTTCAATTTCGCGAATTTATACGATTTTTGACATAAATTCTGCGTTTTAACAAATCAAAAGGCAACTTAAGCGCGTATTATTTTAACAGAATGTAAGCACGACCGGTCACGATATCAGGAGTTTTATTTGGGTATTCGGGGCAATATGATTACATTTGTCATTATATCGGTGACACCGGCATCATACCTGCCGCGACACCTGAAGCCTTGCAAATAGAGATGAACCGGATTTTATTGAATATCATTTTGCTTGTTACGCTTTTATGGCTTTTCCTACCGGTTGTCGGTGGTAAAAGTCCCGACATCGCGTTACAGTCGCTAAGCGCGCTGCCCATCGACACCCTTTTCAAGAAAGGAGAGGCGGCAATCGACAGCGGCAACCGCGACGAAGCAATACAGATTTTCACATTAATCTGTTCGGCGGACGACGGCAACGGTAACCGGCGTCTTTTCGCCAAGGCACACCAACGTCGCGGCTATATGCTTTACAGCGGGGAGAATTTCGCCGAGGCGATGCAGGATTACCTGCAGGCGCGAGGCATAGCGGAGCGCAACGGATTGCGCGATATGCTCCCCGGGATATATACCGACATCGGCAATGTATTTTCATCAACCAACGACCTGGAATCAGGTATAATGTTTTACCGCAAGGCTCTTGCAACCGATGCCGCTAAGGAAAACCGCGACTTGCTCCCGATACTTTACAACAATATGCTCTACGCCTATTATCTCAAGGCGGAGGGCGACTCCGTGAAGAAATATTTCACCCTTTTCAGCGATGTTAACCCGACCGACCTGCGCTCCCGCTACGACCTGCTCATGAACCGCGGACTGCTCGACGACATCGAGGGAAATCAGGAGAAAGCGGTGGAGATGTACCACCGCGCTGCCGGGTTTGCCCGTGACTCGCTTAACTCGCCCGACTGTGAGGCTGCCGCCAACTCCAATATAGCGCGCAGCTACGAGCGGCGAGGTCTTGCCGACTCGGCGATGTACTACCTGCAGATCAACGAGCGTATGGCGCGGGAAAAAGGCTACAACAACCTGCTTGTGGAGTCGCTGCGCGACATGGCGCGCATACATGACCGCATGGGACATAAGACCGAGGCGCTGCAGTGCAAGTCGGAATACCTGTCACTCTCCGATTCGCTCTTCAGCCGTGAGACCATGAATCTGATAAAGAACTCGCAGGCACTTTATGAGCAGAACAGCGATGCCTACACGATACGCGCCCTTAACGACACCAACGCGCAGCAGCGCGGATGGATCATGACGCTTTTTGCCGTCCTGGCGGTAATCGCGCTTCTGTCAGTACTGCTTTGGCGACAGAAACGCAAACTTACCAATGCCTACCGCGACCTCTACGAGCGTAATGTCACGCTACTTGAGGCAGAAAGAAAATATACCGAGCGTATCGGCACACTCGAAAGCCGTATAACCGCCTTGACGGAAAAGAGCGGCGCCGACACAGCCGACCTGCAATCAACGCGTAAGCCGCTCATCCCCAAGGAGCAACGCGAACTGCTGCTTGCAAAGATAGGGAAAGTGCTCGAGTCACCCGCGTTTTACTGCGACGCCGACTGCAGTATCGACCGTCTCGCGTCGGCTATCGACTCCAACGCGCGCTATGTGTCGGAGGTGATCAACACCGAATACGGTATGAATTTCCGCAGTTTTATCAACAAATACCGCGTCAAGGAGGCTATGCGCCGCCTGGAGGACGTGGAGCATTACGGCCACCTCACCATCAAGGCAGTAGCTGAAAGCGTCGGCTACAAGTCGCAAGCCACGTTCATCTCCGTGTTCAGCAAAGAGACGGGACTTAAACCAAGTCTATACCAGCAACTTGCGTTGCGCCGTCGCAACAATGCAACCAACGAGCCCGAATAAGCGTTATATAGGATAACAAGTGTTAAAAATGTCTGTATACCTACTATGTACGATCTGGTTATAATCATCGCACTGATACTACTCAACGGAGTGTTCTCAATGTCGGAGGTAGCACTTATCTCCGCACGAAAATCCAAGCTGACAGCCGATGCAAAAAACGGCAACCGCAACGCCGCCACAGCATTGAAGCTGCAGGGCGAGCCTGACCGCTTCCTGTCGACCGTGCAGATAGGCATCACCCTTATCGGTATCCTTACCGGTCTCTTCTCCGGTGCCACCATAGCCACCCGGCTCGGTGATTATCTCGCCGGACTGGGCGTAGCTCCTCATCTGGCGTTGAACCTTTCCAAAATCGTGATAGTCACGGTGGTGACCTATCTGTCGATTGTAGTCGGAGAACTTGTGCCGAAACGCATCGGCATGGGCAAAGCCGACACCATCGCCAAGATTGTGGCGGGACCGATGAAGCTGCTGTCGGTGGTGACCTATCCCGTCGTGTGGCTGCTATCGGCGTCGACCTCACTGCTTGTCAAGCTGCTCAATATCGGCGACACCTCGTCGAAAGTGACCGAGGAGGAGATAAAATCGCTTATACAGGAGGGTGCCGACTCCGGAGAGGTAAGGGAGGTCGAGCAGGATATCATGGAGCGCGCACTCGTGATGGGCGACAGCCGCATCGACGCTATCATGACAAGCCGCAAGGATGTCGCATCGCTTACGGTAGGCATGGATGAAGAGAGCATACGCAAGGTGCTTGCCGACGACCTGCACTCGTCCTACCCCGTGTTTGACCGCGACAAGGAGGAGATATGCGGCGTTGTGTCGCTCAAACAGCTTATACTCACCCTCGGCTCGCCCGGCTTCGACATCGAGAAGGAGCTGACGGCAGGATTATGCCTGCCCGACACCATGACATTCTACGACGCGCTGGAGACATTTAAAAGTTCCAACGAGCACTCCGCGCTCGTGTACGACGAATACGGAAATTTCCAGGGTATCGTAACCCTCCGCGACATACTTGACGGGCTTATCGGCAATATCACGCAGGGCGACGACGGCCCGATGATAGTCAAGCGCGCCGACAAGGAGGAATGGCTTGTCGACGGTCAGTGTCCTGTCTACGACTTCCTGGAATATTTCGGCAGGGAGGACCTGTACAAGCCCTCAACCTACACGACCATAGGCGGACTGATAATCGAGACGATGAGAAAAGTGCCGACGGAAGGCGACCTCATCACATGGAACTGCTTCCGCCTCGAAGTAGCCGACATGGACCGTGCGCGCATCGACAAGGTCGCTGTATCCCGCATCGTCGCCGAATAACAGCGAGAGTTGTCAGTTTTTAGCGCGTAGCTGTAGGGGCGAGTGGAAGCTCGCCCGAAATGTCATCAGAGATACAGATAGACATAAAGTCAGAAGCAACAAAGTTATCCAGATTTTACGTAATTGTAGGGCTGTACCTCCGGTGCAGCCGCCCGTGCCAAGGTGCCCACGATGCGGGGTAGTGTTGCCCGTAGGGCATCCTCTGTTTATAGCCGGGGCGTTGAGCGCAGCGATACCCCCGGAATGATGGCTTTCTCTTTGAATGTTTCCCGACAGGGAATCATCATAACAGTCTGATTGCCAATCCAACATCGCAAAGCGATGTCCCTACATTGAGGGTTGGCAGTTTTCGGTTTGGGGGTCTTTAAGGGCGCTAAGGACTCTAACGGCTTTAAGGTCATTAGAAAACCGAGTGGCATAGTCCTACTTCTTTGACCTGCGCCAGGAACTAAAGCTCCATACAAGACCGATAGTCGCACTAAACATCGCGGGTGCATGAATCGACTCGCTGGAGGACTTGATTACCGCGCCATTATACGCATCGGTTACCGAATATTTAGATTTCATAGTCCCCATAGATATGGAACACCCTAACGATGCACATATTGCAAGATTAATCTTGTCACCGAAAAAATACATTGCTGATATACGGGGAACTACTGCGAAAAAATCTGAACCATCTACAGTATATGACATGCGTCTTGCGTAATTATTCCCCTCGTTTTTACACAAAAACTCAAAACTATCGGGATCATTCCGCAGCATCATACCCAACCCGACCTCTCCTGTCAACATCACACGCTTGATTGCCACGCGATAAATCGGGGAAATAGTAAAATAAGCCTGACTGGGAGAGTTGTCCTCTGATGCCTCGACATATCCTTTATCAAAGCCAAAATATTTGACAGGCAGCGCTTGTGTATATCCAATGTGACCCATTGTATCAAAGCGGGCATTAACCCCCCAGTGCCGTGACGGGAACCAAAAAAATCCCAAATCCAACACGAACGCCGATTCACTCATATCGGTCAATACATATTTTGAAATCTCCGAGAGACCGTGATTTATCGATTCTCCACTGCCAAGGCTACAATAGACACCAAATCTGTCATATAGAGACCGCGTAGTATCAGAAGCCTCGACCGTCATCATTAATGACAAAAATGCCATAATTCCCACTACAAATATACGTTGCATAATCATGAGGGATTTACTAAATTTATACTATCCGACATCGCCACCAAAGCTCTTCCGCTTTCAAACATCAACATCACTTCAAAGCGGTATATCCCCGTAAGCGGCTCGCCATCCGGAATATAGGCAAGATAAAAATCCTCTCCGTAAGGCACATATCGTATCGGCTGTGTAAACCGTTCACCGCTTTCATCAAACTCAAAATCAATTACCCCTATCATAGGTCGGGGAAGGGTAGCGAGACATTGAAAATCTTTCATAACGGTTTTATTGCCCTTGACATCGACTGCCGTAATCCTGATTCCGGTCATAGCGTCAGTCAAATTAAAGCTATACCAAGTTTCGTCATTCATCATATCATATCCCTCCCAATACAACAGCATCATTATCACCAGCGCATCTGACGGACAAGTATCATCACAATATTTTGGAAACTCCGTGGAATTATTCCTCAGCATTATTTCAATCCCGGTAACCGGAGCAGTGACATCTTCCTCACGGATGCAATCAACCGAAAGCAGCAACAGCGCCACCACACTTAGCCACAAAGTCTTTAATTTCAAAAAAGCTCTAACCATCTAACTTATATTTATTAATTATAATCCCTTCCACCCGAAAATTGAATATTTTGAGTTGATTTCATAATAATCGACATACGGAGATATTTTCCATCGGCTTTTAGCAACAATGGGATGCAATGCGATATCTTGATTCTTCACTGTCATGTCAAGTAGCGTCACTATTCATACACAATCACCCATCCGCATGAGTCAAGCTGCTCACGAGTATATTCACGCCGCTGCAATACAATGCTATCGTCATAGGG
>X378_Fat_Sand_Rat__coassemble_36_pt1 | contig 26552 bp, 19 predicted proteins | sample X378_Fat_Sand_Rat__metabat2_high_PE_001 | metagenome-assembled genome bin X378_Fat_Sand_Rat | reverse complement strand
TCAAATGTCATCATGTGGAACGGTTATGTGACAGATCCTGCGCAGTATCCAATTCCGCAAGCCACATTGGGATTTGACACCCTTGCAAAAGAGAATTTTATACGACAAAAGCCCTTGAAAGCTCCATAGTTATGGTGCTTTCAAGGGCTTTTTTGACGAATATCAATCTGTTTATCTTAGTGATTTAGCCCAGAATAATCACGCATGGGAACTAAACCCAAAGAGGCGGGATACTGATCAATTTCTGAAACTACGGTTTCAAACTCAGCTTTCGACAACTTGCTATCAACTGTTATATCCAATCTGGTTTCAATCTGGATTATAAATGTGACATTGCCGCCACCGATCAACTTATATTCAAGCCACCCATCACTTTTTTTCTCTGTGCCCGGATCAATTCTGCAATTGTGTGAGCCAAGTACTTCGATGGTCTTATTTACCAAGCCGGACACTATTTCCTGAGAGAGACTCCGATTGCCCCTCAAGGTAAAGTGAGTTGAATTAAATTTTCTTCCATTAAACAGTCCCACAATTATCCTCCTCGTATAGGTTTATTTTTTCTCCACATAATTGCTATGCCTTGGTCTGGAAATAATGTGGTTTGAGCACCATCTTCTATGCAGCAAGAACTAAGCTAAATATGGACACCAGTTTCAGTTCCCCCATTAACGTGCTGTTTTTGTTTACTTGATTCTGCGAATATGCTTATTCAACACAGATTGGAAATGGTGCCCGTACCAAGCACCACATCGTGGGCACCGCTTGATGTTCAGATCAATCCACACATACCCGCAGTTTTTACATGTTTTCGTCATTGCAAATTACCTCCAATTTGATTTTTACAGGAATTTCAATTGCAAATTCTCTTTAAAAACTTGTTGTGCGTACCATTTGTACATTTTTTGCACTGCTCTCCAAAGAATGCGAGAATAGTAGCTGTTTTCTTAATGCCAGGCAGTTTTTATGCCTCTAATAATGCCTTAAAGTCGCTAATGGCATTAACCAAATACTCTTCCCACTCACCGCGTTCAAAAACCTTGCAACGTGTGTTGCTTGAAAAGGGCCTCTCCTTGGATGGGAAGAAGTGAACCGCATCAAACATCATTTTTCCTTCGAATGTTATAACAGCCGCAGAGGCGACATTCTTTTTCTCATCCCGATCAAATTTGATTTTGATCTTGTCATCTGCAAATGTATAACCACGTTCAATATCATAATTGATTTTAAATTTGCCAGCAGAAAACGAACAATCTCGGTAAATACTTATATTTCCTGTGCTTCTATTTGGGGAATTTTTTCGTATTACTGTATAAAAAATATCACTGAATTTGTAATACTCTTCCAACTTCTTCCTTGCCAACAATGTTAGCTTTACAGTTCGTTCCAGCGAAGAAAAATAGTTTGTCCATTCTCCTGATTCAAAAACCTTTGATTTGATATCCCCATTCTGCTTAATTATACAATCAAAAACGCATCGTCCTCTATATTCCACATAAACATGCTTTCCAGGGCTAAAGGCATCGTTAGCACCATTTTCATTGGAGTGCTGAATACGTATATTTTGATCTGCATATCGGTAATTAAAATAGCTGCCTTCTTCACATCCAAATTCTCTACAAATCGCATACGCAGATTCATAGATTGGTTGAACCTTGGCGGATAATTCTGATGCATTTATTTTTTCTGATTTTCTTCCCCAAAAGCCCATGTATATACCTCCCTATCACCATGTAGCAGTTAAAACTAAATTTGCGTCACTAGTATATTCATAAATTCAGTCTACTGCTCATCTATGTTCTATACTGCAAATACGCATCAATATCGACATAAATCATAGGACGGACAAATGCTTTTGTTGAATCAACCCATGTAACAAATTCTCCAGATTCTGTTGTCCCAAACATCGGCTTATAATACGAATCTAATCGATGCGTTATCTCTTTTAAACTCGAATCCCAGCCGATGAGCCAGCAATTATCTGCATCTTTGATTTCATCGTTTGCATCGTCCTCATTATTTGTACGCATCGTCCTCGTCCAGTATAGGGAATAGTATTGCTCCGTAGTAGAATAATCTTCTGATGGATTATCGCCACTACTCTTTTCAAATGCATAGTCTGAAACCTCGTATTTCTCAAGTGAGGTGGGTTCCTGAGTATTCCTTGGGATAAAAACCTTATCGTTAGTAACTTCTTTGGTTATATATTTAAGACTCGTAATTTTAAGCGTTTCCGAATCAAAGACAGGAAATTCTATATCTGTTTCTACTTCAGATTCGAGGATAATTGGTTGTTCTTCTTCTGAGAAAGCAGTGGCTAAAAATTCTGTGTTCAGCCAAGCCCTTAAAGTACTACTACCCCAGCTGCAATCATAATCTACCTCATCTCCCGGTTCATAATCAATAAACGGCATATATTCAAGACATGAATTACAAAGAAGCATTGCACGCCCATCCTGATAATCCGCAGATACAATAATCCATTCTATATCTTCTGGGCCATTAGACAAATCTCCGTCTTGCTCATAATGTCCAAAAGTCAAAATATCGCCAGTAGTACCAATCTCAAGATTGCCGGCTGTATCTTGCTTTACGCTTCCTCCAGTAGATGAATTACCCGCAGTACATCCCACAAGGCTCAGAATCAAGGAAACTATAATGATTAAAAAAGCAGGTGCAAATACATCGTTTTCCTGAAAGCCTATTGTTCGCAAACTCGTTTTTTGTCCCATAACCGCTGCATCCCTTTGATAAACTATTTATTTTTGCGTTTGCTAATAAAGTAACCAAAGCTTCCACCTATACCAAAAACTATGATAATGGCGAAGGTAATGGTAAGCGGGCCGGCCAGTATGCTTCCACGTGAGGAGCCATTACGGTCAACGGTGACTATCGCAGAATCCTCATCGCTATCGCCAACTGCTACATCGCTGTCATAAACAAATTTTGCATGATTAGTGAGATCAAGAATCTCATCTCCAATATTTTTAGCAACTTTAACGCGATAAGTAATAAAAACTGTATTCCCAGCGCCAATAGTGCCAAGGTTATAACCGCCAGAAGTCAAATTATCCGAAAGGGAGTTTTTCGTTGAAGAACCATTCGCCCATAACTCAACGCTGCCTGAAACAAGGGTAAGACCGTCCGGAAGGCTGTCAATAACAGTAGCGTTCGATAACTCAACATCGCCAGCATTTTTGATTGTTAATTTGTAATAGACCTCATCGCCCGGACCTATAACAACACTCTTCGAGTACTCTTTGCCATCTTTTGAAACAGTCGCTTCAACGGTGCCAGCAAGTTCTTCAGCTTGCAAAACATAGGACACAGAGCCGTGGTATTCTTCACAACCTGGAATGGCTCCGTTTAGTTCATCGCATCCAAGTAAAGTTCCTTCTTCGGTAAAGAGGGAGGATGGCAGAACGGAGCCATTTGTATCCCAGCCGTTGTAAATTTTTGCCGAGCCCTCGACATAATGCAGCAAGACTTTCCCAGAAACAGTTGTCATATAGGCTTCGTCCCAAACAGATTCCGGATCGGTATTATCTGCCGTTATGGTTGCGGTGATCACACCTTTTTCATCCGGAGTAATTACCGTTGAGAACGAAGATGCCATGCGAGTTCTTACAGCTATGCCAACATTATCATGGGCGGAGTCGTTAAATGTTGTGGAAGCATTATTATGATAATAAATATATACAGTGTACTGCTTTCCAGGAACGACTTCGACTTCATTCCCAAGTGTAGTTTTATCAGGATTGATCTCTCCAACCCGTACAAAATCACGTTCATCTCCAAGCGTGGGGTTATTGGTGATGGAATTGAATGTTGCGTAATCCGCAGGCTCCTCCATTGTGTATGTTTCGCGCTCCGGCCCCCACGCCCATACTTCTGTGACCGGCATGAGGAAAAGTACCAATAGGACAACAACACAACGGCTGATTAGTTTTTTATTCACTATTACACGTCCTATCATAGAGTAGTCATCATTTAAGCCCCTCATCGGCGGGGTGCTACACAACTCAGCCATATTTGACTGCTTTGAATTTACTGTCCTGAAACTGTGCCATGTATGCTCACCTTATGTGACGCAACGACGGCCTATACGAACCCGCAGAGAGCCATCGTCCATTATTGGGGCAGCGTACTTCCCAATTCACCAGCGGTTCTTACCATTTCGTACATATCTTCTTTCCAGGACAATATGTTCAGGCAACGTTTCCAATTTGTTTTATGTACGCGGGGGTGCAGGAACATTGGGCTTTCCGCAGACACTACACTTCTTGCTAATAAGGCCTTTCAATTTTCCTCCGCAGTAGAGGCAGAGTCCCTGTTTGCGGCGAAATTCTTGAACAAAAACTTTATCGAAGTTGTGATAGCCGATCAAATAGAGTGTGCATATCAGCATGAAATCATCATCATACAGGGGAGAAAGCTTTAACTCTTGTGCTTCCAGAATAGAAATGCATTTCGGCAGCAGCTCCGATTCATCCTTTGTAAGCTGTTTGCCTTCCAACAGTTTTCCGCTTGCATAGCAAAGCAATAACATTGCCGGAATTAGATTATTGATAGATGGGCGAGACCGGAAATAGTTGGTTAGCAGATCCAATTCTTTCTGTAGGCAAGCAGAACTGTCACTCGCCCACGCATCTGTTTTATCATGTTGCTCCATGACCTTGAGAATCGAAAGATAGTCTTTATCATTTTTATCAGCAAATTCCCACGCTTTTTTTGTTCGATACGCCCAAAACAGTCCATAAAAAACGGCCGTTGCATCTTTTTGGGAAAGATCGTATTTCCACTTATCTTGAATCAGATACAGCCCACGATCAACCAGCTCGCGCAAGAAGGACTCAGATGTGATTTTTGGCATAATTATATTCCTCCTGTTAAAAATAGAATGTCTATCAATGTATGCGCACCACGAAATTCGGATATTACGGAGAACAGCACTCTACATTTCCATCTCTTGTTCCGACTGTAGATCATCGGTATTTTGAACTTCAACAATATCCCCTATATCGCAGTTTAGAGTTCTGCAAACCTTTAACATTGACTCCATAGAAACCTGTTCGTTCTTTCCCATTTTTGAAATGGTGCTACTGCTTATTCCAGAAGCATTTTTCAAATCTGTTTTGTTCATGCCCTTGTCAATAAGCAATTTCCACAATTTGTTGTAGCTAATTTCCATTGCCCGTCCTCCTCGCTATATGCGGCATTGGCTAAAGAAAATAATGACGATTTTGGACACAAAAGGCCTAACTGTAAAGATAAGGACAAGCCACAATATGTACCTTCGTCACTTTGTGAATGTTTCGTCTCGCCAAGACGAAGAGTCTGCCTTTATCAAGACGGACGTCGTCAGATACCCTTCGTCCAAATCGCCATACAGTTCATAGGAAAAAGCACTTGTTTGGACAAACAGACGTCCATCTACCACATCCCACGTCCCGTCGCCTGTTGATCCGCCTCCATCAACATAATCGCAGGTCAGGTCTGGATTGAGCGTCAGCACGCTGTTGGCATCCCCGTACCATGTTCCGGCGAGGGATGCTTTTATGTTACCCCTGCACTGGTCGATTTCTTCGGTGCTTTCGATATAACCTACGTCATAATATAGCATCTCAAAGATTTCCAGTGCTTCTTCATAGCGCCCTTCCCCCATCATTACGACCGCTTCTTCGTATTGCGGAGCATATTGTAAGTCATCGCATTGTTCTATCTTTGCGGCACTGTCCTCATAGTCGTAGATTTCCCAAAACAAAGACCTCGCCTCGTTGTACTGGCCTTGCTTCATCAGCCTCGTAGCATTCAGGTAAGTCGGGCGGTAAAGCAAGTCTTCGCACTTTTTTGACATCGTTTGGCTGTCTTTATAACTCCCAAGCTCCCGGAACTCCACCATTGCCTTCTCGTATTCGCTATCGTCCATGAACCTAGTGGCAATGTCGTACCTGACGGACTCGACCACCGGTGTCACATCGTCCGCCCCGGCGATAAGGCCGCGGTTCCCTATACCAAATACCAGAGTGCCTATGACCGCAAGCCCCATCAGAAGGTAGGACAGGCACGTCAACAGCATGGCTACAATGAAGTCAATGCGGGCGACCTTCAGTTCTGGCGTTGTTGCGGGATCCTTCATGATTTCTGAAAAATTGGAGTTTTCCTCACAAAACTTCCTTGCCCAACGAGCAGAAAGCCAAGACCCGATGGCGGCGAGACCATAACAGATAAGCCAGAACAGATGAATATTGGTAAAGCCTATGCCGGGGATGAACAGGACAGCCAGACAGCACATGACGGCCAACGGGATTCCAGCGGCGTACAACGCATTGAGACCGTACTTGCCTGTCAATACCGCCTTGGCAATAGCGACCGCAACTGAACCCCAGAACGCGGCCGTCATGAGGAACATATGGACTCCGCCGACCTGTTCCTTTGTTCGCATGAACGCTTTGACCATGTCAAAATAGTCGGCATCGGACATCAGGTACCAATGTCGGATTAAGACGGCAACAGTGGCTATGATAACCAATGTCCATGTCAACTTGGCAGAATCCCTGACGGTTTTCATTCATATCACCTTCCCATCTCTGCATGCGGAGCTTAAATCACAGCTTGATGAATATAGCGGGCCGTGCTCCGCCGCGCACATTCGTTACCCGGCTTCCACCTGCGCTGACCTTGCCGTCCTTTTCAATAATTGCGGCGAAACCGCCCTCCCCGCCAGACGAACGGAGCCAGGCCCAGTCGGCCACGATTCCAGGCAACGATACGTTGGGCCGTCTGTCGGCATCATTATGGAAAAATTGCAACGCTTCCCCAATGCTAAGCAGGAACACCCTGTCACGAGTATCGGAGCCACCCGGGGTACCGTATTCCGGATTGTCCGGCGTTTTGACGAAAACTTCCTGGATTACCATCTTCTCATCTGCATCGAACTCGTTGAAGAACGTCGTGTTAAGATATTTTCTGACACTGCTATTGCTCCAACAGATACTGTCCATGCTGTCGTCTCCGTATGGTAGCATCTTTACTATGTTTTCGGTAATAATCAGCGCCGAGCCGTTATTGATTGTCAAGACGCGCCATTCGTATTTGCCAAACTTGATTTTTCGTTTGGAGCCTGCAGCAATCAGCTGCCGAGTCACATTCAGTGAAATCTCCACAGCCTTTTTTCGACAGTCCTTATAATCCTCAAGCTGCTCGAAGATGTCATTCGCGGATATGTAGTCCTTGCTTTGCACCAGGGAAAGCGCATGACTGTATTTCACTTCACGAATCTTCTCAGCAACGGCATCTGACTTCCGCATTGCGTCAAGAATGCCCAAAGCGTCTTGGTACCGCTGGAGGGAAACTAGGTGGTCGACCTTGGCATATTGCGTGGAAACTACCTGCTGCGCCGAGTCCTTGTAATTGCCCAGAGCCTTGAAAGCTTTAATCGCCCCATCGAAGTCCTGACCGCTTTTTTTCTTCAAGGCGGCATTATAACATGTTTCCCTGACCTGTCCAAGCCGCTCCGTTGCGTCTCTGTAGCCGCCAAGCCCCACGAACACATCAATCGCCTCGTAGAACTTACCTTCCTGCAACAGTCTTTCAGCCTTAGAATATTGTTCGGCCAGATTTCTGTCCGCCATGTTCTCTTGGAACCCATCCGCCGTAACACAATTCCGCGCTTCCCGTAGCTGAGCTACCATCGGGGCATGCCCACACTGTCCAATCCAGGCGATTGGCTCGACCACGCCATATGGCTCAAAGGGGTATCCCCGTTTCGCAGCATGGCCAATCGAACTGACCGGAAAACAACGGACCATCGAAAAGACTGCATCCAAGTTGTTCAGAACGTTGGCCAACCCGATATCCGACAGGTAATTCCGACAAATTTCATCGGCAGCCGCCTCAATGTCGTTCTGGTACCTCGCCGGGTCGGCCCGATACGCGGCCGCTATGGTCGCCGGCCCTATCTTGTTTTGAACCACTCTGATGTCACTCTTAGCAACTAGGACGGCAACAGGAATATCACTCATTTTCCGCGCCGCGCGTCCGGAAATTTCGGAAAACTTCGTGATGAAATGGATTACGACCGACTCTGCCGTGTCTTGTGAAAATCCGTCAATGTCCGCTACGTCCTGCCTTCCGCACTCGTTACGGACGGACGGTACGCTGAGGGGGTCGATGATTACAACGATACCGTCTGAAAAGCCAAAGTTAAGCGGGTTGCGTTCGTATTCCTCGCTCAGCAAGACCTCATCTGGTATATCATAGAAGACCAAGCTGTTCTCTGCGGACACCCCCGACTGGTGGAGCAGAGTATATGGAATTACTTCGGAGGTGGAGGACGGTATCGGGCGTCCTTGCTCGAACATGGATTCGACATCATCAAAGGCAACCTTTGGCTCCCCCCTGATGGCGCATTTTTCCTGATCAATGTTGGCCCTATACATATGCTGAAACGCCGATATGAACGCCGTTTTCCCGGCGGAATCGCCGCCTATCACCTGGATGGAGAATGACTTCGTGTTCGATGCCGCCAAATCACGGTTGCACTTCGGGCATACCGGGGCAAGCCTGTCCCGTTTGGAGAGTACAGCACATGGTAGGAAATGCCCGCAAGAGCACCGCGCAAACAACAGACCGCTCTTTGCCGGAACAAGCTGCTCATAGACCTCGTTGCAATGAGGGCACCTAAAATGAGGCAGCTTGAACGTGTCATAACAGTATGGGCAGTGCTGCTCCACTCGCATCGCCGCGTCTATGATGCGGAACACAGGAATTAAGAGATAGGCGACCAAGCGTAACACGAAGAACGCCACCATTGCGATGATATTCAAGACAAAATAGGCCACATAGCCAATCACTGCCTTAAAAACCAGCTCAATGCATCCCGTGGCCGCCAGTGGAAGATAGACAACGGATATTAGGAACATGACAATCTTGGAGTCATGGGAAACGTTGCCGAGGCGGTATGCAAGGCCGGCCGTGCTGATCCACGGCCACGTCCTGTCCACGACGAGTTCCTTTGCGTTCCTATGAATCAGCTTGCGCTGGTAATCACCGGACCCGCAGAAATAACCAAATGTCAACTTGCTGTTCGGCATGGGCTTCCACTCTTTGTAGTTGTTCGATACCGCTTTGATCAGGCTTGTCACGGTTCCCAGGACCGCCAAAGAAAAAGCCACCATGACAGCATACCGCAACATGGCCGGACACCGCGTCCAAAGGTCGGTTCCATGGAGATACCACTTATGGGCAAACGCCAAGGCTTTATTAAGGCTTTCTCCCGCTTCGGGGAAATGTTCATTGATCGCCTCTAACACGGTTCATTACCTCCACGGCCTACATTTCCATCTCGGATTCGTTTTCCTGCGGCTCCACTTCTTCAATGGACCTATCTCCCCGGAACGGCACATCCTTCAGTTGATCCCAGCTGGACATATCCGTCCCCATGGCGGGAGACCATTCGCCGACTTTCTCTGGTTCATCCGTCATTTCCTTTTCAAACCTCGCCGGGTCATTATAGTTTTTCATTTCATGGATCCTCCTCGTATGTCTGAAATCATCACATTTCGTTCTCGTTTTCCTCTTCCTGTTCCTCGGCGGGCATCTCATGGACATGGGAACGGTTTTCGTGTGGGTCCTCGATTTGGAAGTAGTCAGGGTTGTTCATCCGGTCGTTGAATTCGTCCTGCGTCAAGCCTTCCTTTTCTGCTTTCTCGGCTTCGCGCCAATGCTCATGTCCGGCCACATGCCCTAGATCATACTGTCCCTCTATTGGTTGATGCGTGTTAGCATCAAGAAACTGGCCTTTGTCATTTTTCTCGGCTCGGCGCTCGACCTCTTCTCTGACATCTTGGCGGATGTATGGTCTATGTAGCGCCATCTTCATTCACCCTCCTTATCGGAGAGGAAGCCTTCTGACACAAGGAAACAATCGTCTTCGTTTTCACGTTCAAAAGCAGCACCAATTACCGATTTGAGATAAGGCGTGATACTCTTATCAATTCCAAGAATTGTATTGATGTCGTAAATTGCCACATTGTCCGGGCAATTTACATATTCATCATCCTCATCTCCACAAAAGAAACGCCAGCCACTATCCTGCTCGTTATCTGGATTTTCCCGGTACATAAATCGAACCTTACGCTTACCGTCAACAAGCATTTTTGTTGCCATAACATAGCCAAATTTCTCCATAGTTTACCTCCTACATGGATTGTTCCATTTCATTATCATTTTTGATGTCGTTAGAATTTTGTGCGATGGCGTCCCGAAGCCTTGGGCTCGAATTTATTTCAACTATGCGATCCCTTGCTCCATTCGGATTGAACCCGTCAAATATCTGTGGTTAATTGATTCGTCCGCCCGCCGAAGTTCATCTACGCTTTTAGATGCTTCGCTTAAATATGGCATATCTCCCTCATCCTCAAAGTTGCACACCAACTTGCTCTATTATCCATGCAACAGGTTCAGATACTCCCCACGGTTCATAAGGTATCTCTAACGATGCCTCGTGGCCCATTGCACTAACCGGGAAATACTGTGCGTTGGCAAATTCTCCATCTATCATGTTTAATACACTCTCAAATCCATGAGAATAAAGAAAATCTCGACACGCATCATTTCTCACAGACTGTAGCGTGGGTTCATGAGCATCTGCCGCTTTTAGCTTCTTGTTATAAAGAGTTTTAATTTTTGGAATGCCAATTTCACGTTTAAAGAGATCGGCTTTTGAAACAACTACTGCAACTGGAATTTCTGCCATCTTTGCAGAATGAAGACCTTTCAACTGCTTAAACTCGCTTACAAAGCCAGCAATCGTCTCCGCGCTTAACTCAGCAGATACAGTCGGATCTACCACAATGACAATTCCTTCGCAGTACCTAAACTGCTGTTGCTGGATGTCCCCAGCAAGGCTGGTAAATGACTCTCCGGCAACATCATAAATTGTCATCTGGATTGGTGTCTCGTTCTGCCTTTTATGTACAACACTGTACATCGTGGCATTGGTTTCACTTGTTGCTATGCTCAACCCTGATTGATACCATTCTTCCAATTCGCGGAATGCCTCTTCTGGGAAACAACTAAATTCTAAGGTTGTGTCATTCCTCAGCTCTTCGATATAGCGGTGCCAATAGGCTGCCAGAAAGGTGGTCTTTCCGGCGCTAACCCCGCCTACTAACTGGATACCAAACTGTCGGGCATCACTGGCTGCAAGCGTAGTTTGACAATAGGGACATTGGGCCTCCAATTTCGACCTGCCATTAAAAATGGTCGTAGGAAGCTTCTTTCCGCAGGCACATTTTACTGTAAAAATTCCGTAGGGGCCAGGTGTCAGATTTTGGTGCTGTGCGCCACAATCCGGACAACAGAACACAGGCACAACAGATATGCGCTTACAATTGGCGCACCTGCTTTGGACAGAACGAGCCACCAGCGCAATGCGGTCTGTAATCCAGAGCATTGAGAAAAACACATAGAATCCGCACATGCCGGTGAAAATCACGGCGAACAGAAGAACTGAAAATGCAACTGTCCATATCGTTCCAAATACATATGCACAGATGCAAGCCGCTATATAAAAGATGTCTACCCATATATTGAGTATCCAATTATGGGCCTTGCGAAAGTCCTCCCACCATGTTTTCACCTTTGCAATATAATTGCTTTGGTTTGCGAATGCATCCGTAACTGTGATTGAAATTTGATGATACCCTGGCCCAAAAAAGTAACTTCGCCGTGTTCCTGTAACCGCCTTTGGATTTTTGTCTACATAGGTAGTATAGGGGTTTATATGTAAGCGTAATGAGGAGGCAAAGCTACTAATAGATATTCCAAAGGCATATAGCACGCCAATGGATAATGCAATCATCCCTAACACACTGGCAATCGGTGCAATCACATAAACAACTAGGAAATATATAATAGCGATGACTATAATTGCTCCAATTAAATAACCCATTCAAGCCTCCTTCACCACAAACCGCTGCCGGTTACTTTGGCCACTTGTTCTTGGAATCATTGGACATAAATCCAAAAAACTTGCCGAATTTGCTTTGAGGGGTATCTTTCTGAACTTTCTCATGTACGGCTGCGGAGATTTTGGCAAAGCATTTCCTCAAGGAAAATTCGGTGATCATTTTTTCCAAGTGGGCCAGCTGCTTTTCCGGCTGTTTTAGATCAACACATTCTGAAACAACAACATCAAAAAGCGACTTGTCATTCAACTTCTCCACGACATACAAGAGCATATTCCATTCATAGTTCCGCTTTGCCGTTGTGCCATTCAAAATCTCACGCACCAACAACTTTCCATAGAATTCGGACCTCGACAGGATTTCAATGATGTACGACAGGTCTTCCCCATCAAAATTGCACGATAGAATTTTTTCAACGAGTTTCTTGGCATAGGTCTCATCCTCAATAGAAGGGAACCCTTGATTGACATATCCCTTTAGAACTTTTGATATTGGAACAGGCCGTTTCTTATTGTCTATAGCTGCATAGGCGCAAACATGGGCTGCTTTCACACAGGAAATACCTTCGGGTTTTTGTTCTTGCAGAAGAACCGCAATTTTCGTGCTTCCCTTATCTGCAATAAGTATCTTCGAGTCCAAAGTCATATACACGTCCGCAGAAGTGTACTTTGCAAGTTGTTGGTCTCCCAGTAGAGTATTGAGAAATCGTTCTATATCCATATTGTTATTAAGGAGATTTGCTCTATAAATCAGAGTTGCACCGCACAAATCTCCCATTTTCTGATCTACCAGCTTTTTGCAGAACGCCAATGTACTCGCATCTGTCGCTGTGAGATTACGGTCTGCGTGCAGAAGCACATTCATAACGAACCGTGAATACGCATCATCTGCTCCACAAGAAATTCCAAGCAGCAAAGATCTAACATCAGCTTGGCTGTATTTGCTAATTAAAGAGCAAAGTTGCGCAGCCGCACCAGTGTCTTTGGTGCGATAACTCTCATGGAGTCCTCGATCCATCAAGGGTTGAATTTTCTCCGCTGTACAGAGATTCGCCTTACGCGCACATGTGAGATAAACCGGTAAAAAGGAAATCCAGCTATCACATGTGAATTTTTTGAGCTCACCATCGTAATAATCAAGAACATCATCACGAACGATAAATGATGCCACGGCATCATAGAAAGAGCTTCCCTGAATATTTTTCCAGAAAGCAACTGAGTCGCGGTGAGTAGGATCTGAGAAAAGTCCATCTGCAAATGCTTTGCAAATAATTTTGTTAAAGCTCATTGTGGCCTCAGCATCTCCAACAACGGTCGCAGCCTTCTGGAGCCAATTCAAGATGCCAAAAGCACATGACAGATCCTCTTGCAGAAAGCGATGCAGGTTATTCTTAATAGCTCCATACAAAGACACGAGGTATGCGTTGGTCTTTAACCCATATTTCTGGATTAAGGACAAGCTGGAGGCAATGGCGCACGCTTCGGACTTTTCCGAAATATTGCTCAATGCCAGGAACGCTGTGTAGAGATTTGTCATGTCTTCGCTGGGAGCGCAAATATCCAACATCTGCAGGAAACCACGGCAAAACTTATCCTGTCGCTCATCAAATATTGTGATGGCAGCATAGTACGGATGCGATGGAGCTGATTCGCCCATAAAGGCCTTAGTTTTTCCGTTCAGAATTACATAGGGTGAATTTGCCAATGGTCGCACAGAGGCGGTATTGTTGCGGTCTCGTTCATCCACTCCAACAATCATTGCCCGATACCTGAGCTTTTGCTTTGGATCCTGAAGGTTCATCTGCGACTGGTATTGACCGTTCAAATTGATTGTGTATTTATTCGTAGTAACAAACTTATCGAGCCGTGTAGCAAATGACAATCCAGATGCCATCCTTGGAGAAAAGGCACTCTCAATCGCCGCAATCCAAAGTTCTATTTTGGAGGTGTTTTCATCCTGAATGACAAGGAATTTGCGATTTTCTGGGGGAAGAGCAAACTGAGCAATCAAAAATGAAACCGCACCCGAGACGGCATCCTTTCTCCCGTCTGCCACGAATTCGGCAATATCGTCAAGGACAATAGAGCCAACGACACCATCAATGCTCTCACGCATGGGCAGAGGAGACGGAGATGTGTTGTAATAGTATGCCTCACCCCGCTCTTTGGCATCCCAGGCATAAGAACTGCCAAACAACTCATAGGGATAGAATTGTTGGAACTCACCAATGAAAACCTGATTGATGAAATTTCCAGGCCGGTGTGAATAGTCCCCGGTTGCGCCTTTATCAAAAGGAATGGGGTGAAAATCCACCATCATTTTCCGACCTTTATCCGGTGTAAAATACAGATAGGCATCGTCCATGAAAGCAGGATCGTTGTATGTCTGCTTGCCCTGCGCCGCGTTAAACAAAAGCGGCAGATCAACAATATCCTCGGTGAGAATATTGTTGGAACACGAATACACTTTGAACCCATCACTGGAGATGGCTCGTCCATCTTTTAGGATGTCAATGCCTTGCCTGCAGCGCGTATATATGAGTTCTGAAAACATAGAGAAACCTCCTAGTCGATGAATTTTGCTTTTTTGAACAGCCATAGGATTGGATCCAACACTCTGTGCGGAGATATATCATCGGAAAGGGTATAGGCATCCTTTGGAGGCTTTCCGTAACTGGAAACACCAAAGAAATAGTATTCCTTGAAATGAGAGTCCAAGGCATCAATAAATGCGCCTTCACCAATCTCATATAGCCAGTTGCGGATCTCACCATCAACCTGAGCAATCTCAGTTGTGTCCACGCAACCATTCCGCACCGTTAAACTCCGGTTACGGATTAGTGCCTGAGGTCCAAAAGCCTTATGATTCAAAATGGTGTCAAACTTGGTCAGCACAACAGCAACTGGAATATCCAAAACTTTTGTCGCTTTAATGCCCCTGGCAGCCTTGATGTAAGAAGCAACACTGTTAATGACATCCTCAGCATTTTTCGTTTCACCCTCATAGCCGCCCAAAGAGTTCACCATAACATCGTGGTCTACCACGCCACCGCGTCTGATCTTGGACAGTACAAGGGGATCTATAGCAAGGATAATCGCTTTAGATGCATTGATATACCGACAAACAGTGGATGATGGATCAAGATTGTTCTCGTGATCTTCGCCAGCACCATCAAAAATCGTGAAAGTATAGGTCGGCACATCACTTCCACGTCTCTTTTGCAGGTTCTTGATGTACCAAATCTGCGGCATATTTTCACCCGACTGAGTACTTTCGGGGCGGATGTGCTCCTCATAAATGCGGCGATAGTTTTCGTTCTGATGGTCAAGTGTCTCTTTTGTTTGGTGGCCCAGCGCAAGCCTCAGTCCAGAGGACTTGCCAAGTTCATGTAGCATAACGGTTATGTAATTGGTCTTTCCCGAGTTGGAAACGCCGACGATACTGAATGGCAAATTTGGTGTTTCAAGTGCCATTTTGGGAATAACCTGTCCACAAGACGGGCATTTCCGCAAGGTAGCCAGACCGCCACAACCAGGCGTCTTGCATTTGATTGGCTCTTTCTCAAATCTACCAGGGGTGGTGCTTTCGCCGCAATCAGGACATACATAGAGGATATTGCTTTTGTCATACTCGCGGATGCAGAATGGGCACGTAAATTTAGGAGCAAAAAGTGCCATAATGTTTACCTTACCTTTCCTGAAAATCCTTGAAGCCAACGCAGTGTGAACTTTTCACTTCGGACTGGGTTCACTTCAAACAAAAAATACTTATAGCTTTTGTTGTATCCAGACTTATCAATATCATAATTCTGCGAATAGTGGCTTTGAGCACTTTCCAAATCAATAGAGGGGACTCTGATAAGCTCGATTGCCTTTGGATCATTATACGAAGTGATGAACTCACTATCGTAACAGGCACACAGCACTAACTCCGGGATGTGATCAATCGGCCTGTTGCCTTCAACGGAAACTGTCAATTTCAAGGAGCCAAACAAACTCTTTGTGACTTTCCAAAACAAATCAGCAGATATAGGCCGGTCTAATTTAAGCGCCTTTGGTTCGGAAATGATTTCCTTGCCTCCGAACTCATATATTGTAAACATGGAGATATAGAAGGTCTTTTCCTCTTTCACAGAACTTGAGTAAACAATGCCTCCTTTTGCACGGTACTCTTTAATGGATACTCTGTAAATATCGGGGGCCTTTCCAATGTCATCTACTGAACCCCATCGCGTGGCTGCCGAGGCAGTACGAACCGCATAATAAAACCCAACAACATTGTTTGGAATCGCTCCCGCTATACGAATCTTTAGGTTTATGCTGTACACAAGCCCTTGCGGCGTGGTAATCACATCTTCACGGAGCTCCGTTTCGTTTTTGTCAATGGCACAAGCAGAATAGGTGTTGACATGAACCTCGTTTTCACTGCTTATCCATGTTCCTCCTGAATAGGCCATCACCGTAATTATGCTGAATTTTTCCTTTGGAAGTGTCACTTGTACGGAGCCATCGTCCGATTTACATTCGCTTGCCAAGGCTTTATCTACCATCACACGAAGATTTATGCCAGGCTGCCGTATATCCCATGTAACCTTATAGATATTTTCTTTGACTTGAGTTGCTTTGATTCTGAACGAATCAACAATCAGCATAGGAGTGATAACGTTCGTGGCTCCCGGACTTTTTTGGGAGTTTCCATAATTAACCTGAACCGTATATGTGTAGGGAGTTCCGTATTTAATTTCACAATCCTCATAACCGCCATAAGCGGCTTGGGTTAGAATGGTATTTTTTCCGGCAGAGTTTCGACTCACTATCGCACCCATACTGTTTTGCGGATCATCCCAGGTCAATCGCACGGTGTCTTTGCTTTGGGTAATTCGCAGATTTTGGACGTCTGAATAAAGCGCCGTTTCTTCACTCACTGCGGCAGAAAAAATGCCATGCCTGGAAACAAACAGCCCATATGTGTACAAATGTCCAGGAGAAGCCGTCTCGTCACAAAACTGAGTGCAGCTTTCATCCGCCATCAAAAGGGTTCCATCGGACACAGTAATTGGAGGTTGATGGCCTGCTTTCCGAACGAGGTGATACCGAATGCCGCGCTCAGTCGAATTATCCCAGCTAATGTTGATGCAGCCTTTAGCGGTGTCTGGTATTACATTGAGCCTCTTACACGATGTTGGCGGAGTAGTGTGCAGAAAGTTCAATGCGTCCCGATGGTCAACACAGTCATTCAAAATTGAAATACACTCATCAGCTAGTTTAGAAGGAGAGAGCGCCCGTGCTGCAGTAAACCTTGAATTTGCCTTGCTGATTACTGATTTGATTTGTGCTTCATAATCTGCAATATTGAGATTCGGATATTCCTGAATGATCTTCGGCAAAAGAGACTGTGCCTCCGCAAAACGTTTAGCCGACATTAGTTGGCGCAGTTCGTTCAGAGGTTTTTTATATCGTTTCTCTTCGGACTCAATTTTTGCGGACAGCTGATCAATACGTTGCTTTTCGCTCGGGTCAGCAGATTGAGCATCAAACAGATTTTTTCGGGCAGCTTCAAAATCACTTCTACGCAATGCTTCCTCAGCTGCATTAAAATATTTACCAAACATCGCGGCCCCGGCAAAAAGGAACCCGCAGTGTGGACACTTTTCTTTTGCAACGTGCGTCATGTTGCCGCACTTACTGCACTTCTTAAAAAGTTCCTTCCTGCAATTGGAACAGCGATTGCTCTTTATCGCTTCTGCTTCAGAAGCAAATTCGTTCACTACACCGCAGTAATTGCATTTTATGTAGTAAATAGATCTGGGAGGAATATAATTAACGCCGGCCTCTTTGTTATATACAGCCAGTGCCACATCATAGCTATCATCCAACGCTTCAGAAATTTTTTTAATACATGGCTCAGCAAAGGCAGGGTCAAGAAGCACTTGCTTTGGCGCTCCACGCATGGACTCAAACAGCTCCCGCAATTTCGACGAACTATATTTGAGATAGAACTCATACAATTGGCGCTCTTTATCAGAGGAGAATACATTTGTCTTCGCAAGGGTAGCCAGAGTCGCACATAGCTTACCCAGGTTGTCATTTCGTTGAGAGAATTTTTTGGCGAAGGAGTCAAATATACCCAGGAGATCACTCGTTGTCTTGCTATGGTATAAGGCAGCATTTTCCGGCTCTCCCATAAGATACGCCGCAAAAGAATATAAATCTGCTACCAGTGATGTGTCTGGCCCATTCGGATTAGGGTCTTTCGTTTTGCTCAGTGTAGTGACACACTCTTCCACTTTCTTTATCTGCTTTGGAAGTAATGAAGCTATATCGATGCTATCATATTTTTTAATTGTAAAACCAAGTGCCGCAAAGGTGTCATTTACATGTTCTTCGGACAAGCGGCGTTCTTTGCGAAGAGCTTTAACAGTAGCCTCTGTAATCTCCAGATTTCCAGTTAAGGCCATAAGTCTCGCGGTTGACTGTAATATGCTCAGCTCAGATTGAACTCTCTTTTCTGCCAGTGGCAGATACTCCGCTTCAACAAGCTTCTTTCCATCACCGCTGAAAATGGATTTAAGAATATCGTCGAGAAATTTGAGTTGTTCTCCCATTTCGTCCCGCTTAACTTGCTGAGTCTCGCTTCCAAGCAATGAGCCAAGTTCTTTCACCTTTTTTTCAATGGCAGCCTTAACTTTTTTGGCAGCTTTTTCTGGCGGGTCAAATGGCAAACCGGTTAAATCAAATAAATCAAAATCATTCATTTTCAAGCCTCCGGTTTAATTATCTCGTCCATGTTGCAACATCCAACGAGGCAGATGAAAGATCGCTCTGCATAGAAGCTGCACCACCAAGGCTCTGTGCTATTGAACCAAATGCGCTTGTCAATTCCGCCTGTGCGACAAGAATTCCATTGGCATCATCGGAGGAAATTGCTTTGAGGAAATTGCTGTCCGCACTTCCAAAACCGATTGCGGCTGTTTCAATTCCTTGTTCGTTACACTGCTTTGCAGCAGAGATTGCCGCATCTTGATACGACCAAACTCCATCTGCTAGAACAATCGCAAAGCGGCGGCCATCTTCGTCTTTAAGCAATCCTCGGATTTCGTTGAACGGGTGTGCTGCATTACCATAACCAGTTGAACCGCATTCTATGGATCGAATGGCTGACATACACGCCTCTTCGTCATCGCTCAATCCAGCCACAATCGCCGTGGAATCAGATACCGCAAGTACAGCTACCCGGGCATACGAAAAGTCCAATTCAGAAACAAAATGGCACATGGCCGCTTTTGCATCGTCCATTGGCTGCCCTGACATGCTCCCGGAGACATCTATTGCCATAACCACATTAAGAGGCTCAGGCCGCATAAATTCTTCTGGGTTGATTGGCATGGCATACTTCGACATATCCTCGGGAACCGCCTCTTTACGAATAGGCAACTCTGCATCATCGTTCTCCTGCTTTGCCTGCACATTGATAACTCCGTTATTGTCGTAGCTATATTGAACTTTTATAATGGTTTCGCCCCTCTGTTCCCGTATATGGCGAATCCCAGATACAACAAATTTGTATGGAATAAGATTGTCCAGAGGGTTTTCCTTATCACCTTGTAGAACAAATATCTCCATTTCGTTGCTGCCGCGAGCTGAGGTATGAAATCTAAATCCTTTCGCAACACGGACAGGGCGTGGATGGTTTGCCGGAATAATGATGTCGTTGATATACTTCGTCATGTCTGGGTTGACCGCAATCATTCCCATAGCGTGGGCCGTTGTCTCTCGCAAGTTTAGCACACCCAAGCTGGTCAGCTTTTGCGCTGGTTTGACCGCAACATACTTACCCAATCCGGACGAACTTCTATCAGTTACTTTCTTACCTCCAACGACCTGGACAGACAGAGCCGTATATTCATCACTTTGCTTTGAGGATTGGATGGCAGCGCCGAGGGCTACCGCTTCGTCCGGGTTTACATGTGTCAGCGGTTTCTTGCCAAACATTTTTTGCAAATAGGCTGAAACTTGCGGCATCCTCGTTGAACCACCCACCAAAAGGACATCGGTGATCTGGCGGATGGTCAGATCGGCTTCCTCTAAAACTGCCTGACAGAGCGCACCCGTCCTATCCAGCAGATCCAACGTGCTTTCTTCAAAATCCTGCCTCGATACGGTCACGCTGGCTCTGCCGTAGTCGGGAAATGAGAGTGTTACTTTGGCGGACATCATAGCCGAAAGCTGCTTTTTCAAACCTTCGGATGCTCCGCGGATCATGGCGGCAGCATCGGCATCGCCTCGGTAGTCGATACCCGTTTCTTCCTCAAAACGGTCAAAAAGGATCTCATCAATGCGGTCATCCCAGTCCCGACCGCCGAGTTTGTGATTGCCCCGGGTAGTGATGGTGGAAAGATCGCCGTTCTTTCCCATGTGAACGAGCGTTACATCAAAAGTACCACCGCCCAAATCATAAACAAGAATATTGGCATTCTCCCGCCAGTTGTTCAGGCCATAGGCCATTGCCGCCGCATTGGGTTCATCAATGATTTTCTTCACCTTTAAGCCAGCGGCCTGTGCTGCTCTAATTGTTGCCTCCCGCTCACGGGAATAGAAGTAAGCCGGTACGGTGATAACAGCATCCTTGATTTGCTCCCCAAGGGCTGCCTCTGCGTCCTCTTTCAAGTGGCGCAGAAGCAGGCCGGAGAGCTTTTCGGATGTGTAGGGCTTGCCCTCAATGTAGCAGTAAGGTTCATCGCTGCCCATCTCTCGCTTGAAAGTGGCAACACAGTTTGGCTCACCGGCATTGAAAGCTTCCTCGGCTTCGCTGCCGAAGATGATTTTGCCGTCTAAAAACTGAATAACAGAGGGGGTAATCCTTTTTCCCTCGCTGTTCGGGATAATCTGAGGGAGATTGCTTTTGGGGTCTATGTACGCTACCGCTGAAAAGGTGGTCCCTAAATCTATGCCTACTGATATGCCCATTTAATAATCCCCCTCAATCTTCCCACGTCTTTATTTCTATCGTTTCCTCATCGACTGTTGCCTTTTCGTAGGTTGAATGTCTTTGCTCAATGTTTGCCAACCATACTGCCGCATTCACGATATATCTTTCAGTTCCAGCGCTTTCGCCCCACAACTCATTATGGAGTCGAGTAAATGCACCATCAATGAGTGCTCTCTTTCCATCCATGTCGTAGAAAGCAGTTACTACATTAGAGTCAGAACTATAAATCAACGGTTCTAAACCGCCCGAAATTTTCACTTGTGCAATAGTAGCCCCCTCAAAAAATGATACAAGGCCAGTAGATATCAAATGATCCTCAATTATTCCAGGCATACCAGGGCTTTTCTGTATTGATAATACATTTCTGCCAATATAGTCCCCACTTAGATTTGATGAAAAAAGCCGGCTAATCAAAAAATTTGCGTCCGCTATGTATGGATCGTTGTCTCCCCAAATATATAAACCGTTACCCTTGTCAAAAAACTCTCGAATAACCTCATAATGCTCCTCGGTTAAGTATGGGATTCGATGTGATATAACCCACAACTGGCAGTAATTTCTTAACTCTTGCCTAAATTCATCGGCCGGAAGGGGAGAGCGAGTATGGAAAATATGAAAGCCTTTCTTTTTAAGCGCCTCCATTGCATATTCCATATTAGTTTCGTTGCAGAGATTAAGTATATATATGCCTTGACCATCAAAACTTCCATCGGGCGCTAAATCATACTCGTCACCATAAGGATTTCCAAATCTATCTCTTGCTGTCGCAGGTATATTGCTTATGCCAGCCCATTTGGAATATACACCCAACGAGGTGGAACTGGACTTACTTGTAGTGCTCACCATATCTATTGATTTGGCAAATTCGGACATATCAGACGGAACCGTTTCTCTTTTGATAGGAAGGTTAGTTGTGTCCTCCTCTTGGCGCGCCGATACTCGAATAATTCCATTCTCATCATAACTATATTGAACTCGAATCATGGTATCTCGCTGCCGAGGTATATGGCGTATCCCGGACACTACATACCTAAATGCGACCGTATTCTCCAGTGGTTCTTCTTTATCACCCTGTAGGACGAATATTTCCATCTTATTTTCTGTACCTGCTTTGGTGGGAATATAATAGGCTTTCGCCGACTTCACAGGGCGTGGGTGGTTTGCCGGGATGATGATGTCATTGATATACTTCGTTCCGTCTTCATTCTTTGCAATGATACCCATTGCATGGGCTGTTGTCTCTCTTAAATTTAGTACACTTAAGCTGGTCAGCTTTTGCGCTGGTTTGACCGCAACATACTTACCCAATCCGGACGAACTTCTATCAGTTACTTTCTTACCTCCAACGACCTGGACAGACAGAGCCGTATATTCATCACTTTGCTTTGAGGATTGGATGGCAGCGCCGAGGGCTACCGCTTCGTCCGGGTTTACATGTGTCAGCGGTTTCTTGCCAAACATTTTTTGCAAATAGGCTGAAACTTGCGGCATCCTCGTTGAACCACCCACCAAAAGGACATCGGTGATCTGGCGGATGGTCAGATCGGCTTCCTCTAAAACTGCCTGACAGAGCGCACCCGTCCTATCCAGCAGATCCAACGTGCTTTCTTCAAAATCCTGCCTCGATACGGTCACGCTGGCTCTGCCGTAGTCGGGAAATGAGAGTGTTACTTTGGCGGACATCATAGCCGAAAGCTGCTTTTTCAAACCTTCGGATGCTCCGCGGATCATGGCGGCAGCATCGGCATCGCCTCGGTAGTCGATACCCGTTTCTTCCTCAAAACGGTCAAAAAGGATCTCATCAATGCGGTCATCCCAGTCCCGACCGCCGAGTTTGTGATTGCCCCGGGTAGTGATGGTGGAAAGATCGCCGTTCTTTCCCATGTGAACGAGCGTTACATCAAAAGTACCACCGCCCAAATCATAAACAAGAATATTGGCATTCTCCCGCCAGTTGTTCAGGCCATAGGCCATTGCCGCCGCATTGGGTTCATCAATGATTTTCTTCACCTTTAAGCCAGCGGCCTGTGCTGCTCTAATTGTTGCCTCCCGCTCACGGGAATAGAAGTAAGCCGGTACGGTGATAACAGCATCCTTGATTTGCTCCCCAAGGGCTGCCTCTGCGTCCTCTTTCAAGTGGCGCAGAAGCAGGCCGGAGAGCTTTTCGGATGTGTAGGGCTTGCCCTCAATGTAGCAGTAAGGTTCATCGCTGCCCATCTCTCGCTTGAAAGTGGCAACACAGTTTGGCTCACCGGCATTGAAAGCTTCCTCGGCTTCGCTGCCGAAGATGATTTTGCCGTCTAAAAACTGAATAACAGAGGGGGTAATCCTTTTTCCCTCGCTGTTCGGGATAATCTGAGGGAGATTGCTTTTGGGGTCTATGTACGCTACCGCTGAAAAGGTGGTCCCTAAATCTATACCTACTGATATACTCATCACATAACCCCCGAAAGCATAGAACTTACCTAAATCTGACCGCTCGTCTTGATGTTAGCGAAACGAGCACGCGCTTCATCCAGTTCCTCTTTCGACATAGTGTTTTCGGTCGTAATAACCGTTTCTGCGGATTCATTTGTTTCCAGATTGGTTGCCGTTATCTCAAGTCCAATGGCGCTGGAACGGAATACAACACGAATGGGCGTGCCTTTCAAAGTGTTGGGAGGAAGCTCCAAGCGAAGATCCCCGATCATCTTCACTTTTAGCGCAGGATCTGGGTATTGCGCATTTCCATTCTCGTCAATAGAGGGCAATACATGCTTGTTGACACGATCTTCTGCGACATTTTCAAAAATCTTCAAATTGATGGCCGGCTGGTTGTCCATACGAGTGCCGTAAATAGCCTCTGCTTCAGCAGGAATCTCATCGCCCACGAAAAGCAGATTATCAATCATATAGTGGTCTTCATCAACAAATACAGCAGGTCCCAAAGAGCGGGTAAGTTTATCACTTACCGTGCTCACTTGCTGGGGAACATCGATCATCAGCGCCGCAGCCTCTTCTGCGGTAGTAGGCAAGTTGGTTTCCGCTCCATAGCTATCAGGGGCTTCGGCCGGTACTTCACCGCCAGACACAATAGTTTGGAGCCTCTCGTTCCATTCAATAGCCGCCGCCAGCGCTGCGCCCTTGGCTACAGCAAGATCAGGGTCTTCAACACGAACTTTACCAGGGAACAGAGATTCAACAGCGGCCTTAATCATAGGCATTCTAGTAGAACCACCTACCAACAGGACAACATCGATGCCATCTACAGAAAGTCCAGTATCGCTTAGGAGCTGATTCACGAAGTCCATCGTCTGCTCAACCAGGTCCTGTGTGCGTGCCTCGAAGTCCTCCCGCGTAAGTTCAATGCGGGTTCTGTCACCATCATAGCTGATGGTATAGCTCTTCTTCTGAAGGGTGGACAGATCCTTTTTGGCCTGTTCAACCTGGGCCTTGATTTTATGCTGCAGTTCAGCATCCATCTCATCCTGCTCGACACCATTTTCATAGGCATATTTTTCACACATATAGTCATACATGCGTGCATCCCAGTCAATGCCGCCAAGGCGGTCATTCCCGCCGGTCTTGATAATGTCAATCAGAGCCTTTCCGCTTTCATCAACACTAAAGTCAAACAGAGTGATATCAAAAGTACCGCCGCCCAGATCGTACACCATAATTTTGCGGTTTTCCTTGAACTCACGGCAGCAATAGTTGAGGGCAGCCGCAGTAGGTTCGTTGACGATGTTCAAAACATTTAAGCCGGCGATAATACCGGCCTGCTTTGTGGCGCTACGCTCCTCATTACCAAAGTATGCGGGGCAGGTAATGACAACATCTTTCACGTCATGCCCCTGGGCATTCGCATACTCTTTCATTCTTTTCAAAATCAAAGATGAAATCGTGATTGGGTCATACTTAACTCCGTCAAACTCATAGGTTCTGGCATCCTCCTTGCCAATATAGCGTTTTACGAACTCGACTACACGCTCGGGCTCAATGTCCTTTTGGTTCTTAGCAACTTCACCAACAACGGGGTCTCCACCCTCCTGGAAGTAAACGGCCGATGCACACAGATTGCTGCCCTCATCCTGGTTTGCGATAATCTCGGGCATTCCGTTATCATCCAAAGTCGAAATAACAGAATAGGTAGTACCTAAATCAATACCATAAACTTTTGCCATTACTATTTTCCTCCTTTATTTTCGTCGTTTTGTTCGTCAGTCATGCTGCTGGGGGCCGTCGTCTGGTAATGGTGGTTCGGATACTTGCGTCTGCAATTCATTGCTGTACAGGTAGACATCTACCAGTTCTTTGATGATAGTTCTGTTATCAATAAAGAACCCCGAATTATGGCTGGCTACGATGGTATCATGTTTTGTCATATCGTCAGTAGGAATCCGCTCAAGAACTTGACAGTGGCGAGTGTTTCTCTTATCGCCCGGATTGCTTTTTAACCTTTGAATTCCATATTCCTCCAGCAGATCCAGCAGGTCAAGCAACATATACTTCACACTCTTCCGAACTTTGGGGTCTTCAATCTCATCAATCAAGCTCTCATTGTTCCCGTATATTCTTGCTATTGCAGAGAGAATATCATCAAACGCACGACCTCTATCTGCCTTGTGATATTCATCCAACTCATCTTGCATGGATTTCAGCCGATGTGCAAACTCATTGTGATACAGTTTGTGAATCTCTCGAATCTCAACTGCGGCTTTTTTGCTTGCCTCCGCAGTTTCAGATAAACTTAACCGAATTTTCTCAATTTCGATAGGTAGGTCTCGCAACGGGTCATCAGGTGGCTCGGGCATAGGAAACTCAGATGCTGCATCATGACCTTCCGTGCTCCCGCTATCGGAGCTTTCGGCAGAGGGTACGCAGGGTTTTGGGTCATTTGAAAGTGGCTCCGTTTCCGCTGTGGATGTTGCGTCTTCCGTCGGAAACATTTCTTTTTCTGTCTCGCCGGTCAAAGGAACTTCTCCGCCAAAGATTTTTGTGTCATCCATTTTGATACCTCCAATTTGATAACTTCCAATTATAAGAATTAAACCGGAACCAATCAGGGACCCGTCATCTCCGCAAATAGTGTGCCATTGGCTGTGTGGATACAGGCCAAGCCGCTTGGAAGTTTATTTATAGTCTCGGCTCGTACTCTCGGTTCATCCTTTTCCTCTACTGATAGCCCACGGGAATCGCTGGAGTTCATAAACGCTTTGTTTTGCGACAATGTATAGCGAATATGTATCTTATTGTATGTTCCTAAATGTTCAGACCATTTCTGGCAAGACGTACCTGAAGCGTGTCTAAACAATACAATCGCACCTACATTTCCGGTAATTTCTGAAAACAGATCTTCGCCGCGGCTTTCACCACCATAAAGTGAAGACACAAAATCGTTATTGCTTACAGCGCAGACTCTAAAGCGTGTCAATTCTGTCAATTTCGGGCTTTTTGAAAGTGGGACGCCATCTATCAGTATCGCAAACTCTCGTCCCTGTGATTGCAGGAGCGACAAATGGTTGATTACAAGCGATAGGATCAAATCATTCCCAGTATTCCCAACATCAATCGCAACAACGCCTTTCTGATTTAGAACCCGTTTTATATTGCTGG
>X378_Fat_Sand_Rat__coassemble_32_pt1 | contig 28501 bp, 23 predicted proteins | sample X378_Fat_Sand_Rat__metabat2_high_PE_001 | metagenome-assembled genome bin X378_Fat_Sand_Rat | reverse complement strand
TAGATGCGCGGGAGGGGGGCGGGGCGGTCGCCATGGGCTGCAAATTTAAACATTCCGAGGAGCAGATAATCTATTATACCTTCGTATGTGATATCTTCTTTGTCGGCTTTTACAAACAGATTTTGAAAAATCTTGTCAAGATTATCGTCAAACGTCAGGTTGCCTTCATCGTTGCATTTAATCTCAAGTATATACGAGTCGGGAGAATTATATACATCTGCATCCAACATGATTCCGCGGCCATCGGGTGAACGCTTTATTTTGTCGAACACTTTGCCCATCACGGGAGCCGATGAGCCGACGATGCCGAATTTCTTGTTCTTATATGTCAGAAAAAGCCTGCCGATGACATCGGGAATGCTGTCAACAATCGAGGCTACCGGCACAATCGAATCAAAGACACACGGGAGTGCAAATCCGGATGCCGAATCGTAAAGCCCCGCGTTGCCCTTGTAGTCGAGGATACGGGTGGTGCCGGTCTGCCCGGTGGTCTTTGCGATTACGGGCAGCTCTTCCATTGAATCGAGAATCACCGCCTCCGAGTAGTCACGGGTGAGAAACGCGGCTTTTGGACGGGAATCACCGGGGAGCGACACTGACAGGAAGCCGTTAGAGCCGGGTATGGGCGCGATCGACGTGGCGTTAGCAATCAGTTCTTTGCCCAGATCGGCATTATATAGCTTACATCCATATTTGCCCGAAAGTATATATGTGGATAATGTGTCGGAGGTGAACGTGAGGAATGACCTGATGTCGGAGGTCGACCCTTTGTGTGGAATAAAGTGGTGGCGTTGAACATTGTAAGCCGCCATATTGTCGGGAGCATCGAATACAATCACTCTCGCCGGGGAGTACTCTCCTTCAAAATCAGCAATCTCCCACTCTTCGAATGGCGGAATCTCACCTGGGCGGTGGTTGGTAAAAGGCAAATCTTTGTACTCATTCGCAAGTATCAGCGTATCACCTCGTTCTACTGCGACAAGACTCCAACTTACCCTGCGAATGAGATATGGTGTACGCATCGGCCTTTCGTCATCGTATTGCTCTGTACGCGTGAATGATTTGAGGTCGTACAGTGGCGGCACAACATCATATGGGTCCACTACAGCGCCCCAGCGGTTGCCCTTGCGGGTTATGAACATGGGGCGATTAGGAGGATTGTAATTCCATTTGAGTTTTCCCTTCTCTTTTTCGAGGTTTCCATTGTCGGCGGGGATAATCTCGTCATATTCACAATCAAGCACCACCGCATCGCGTCTGCTTACTAATCGGTCGATAGATACAAGCCCCTTATGGTTGCTGTCGCCACGGGTGACATAGATATAAAATTTCTTCAGTTTATCGTTGCCGGATAAATATTTGTCGTAGGTCGCTGCGATTTCCCACGTGTCGTAACCCTCGGGGAAAACCACGCGCCAGTCGTCTTTTTCCGGGCTGATGCGTGCCTTGACAACGAGCAGATTGTAGCAGCCGTTGACTTTCACAGGGACAATCCCGTTGACGCGACGTATGTATAGGAATTTGCCTTTCCGGGAAATGTGATCGAGAATACCATAGCAATCACTTGCATCAAGGAAATTGACATTTTTCCCCTTGCCAAAGCTCTCCTTGCAGTCGGTGTCGAAAATAAAGTCAGTGATTTGTATTTCCTCAGAGATTTTGCTTTTGCAGAATACCGCCATTTTGTCGCCATCCTTTTTCCAGAAGACCTCCAAAGGGTATGGGTCCTCCCTTGTGCCTGAGTATGATTCAGCTAATAGCGGGATGCTTATGAGCATACACGCCATTATCAGCAGACTGCGCTGCAGGGTCATAGTAAGGGTTGGTGTTAATCGGTTCATAGTCGGGGATAGTCGCCTCGGTCATCCTCTCGTTGGCATAAGATTGGTTTATATAAGGAAAGCGCGGGAATCTGTATCAGCAGCCATCTTGCTAAATTTTGTGGGAATTGCTATCAGTCAACAATCGGCGCGGATAAACGCTTTTTGGTAATGTCAGTATTAGCTTTTTTCTTTCGCGATAAAGTTAGATGTTTTTAGTTGGCTATGCAATAGAAATTTATGTGTTTTACAACAATGTTTTGGCTTTTATCAATGTCTTTTTCACGTAGCCAAAGGGAATGAGGGCGTTACAATATAGCCATTATATGTCGTGACACGAGCATAAAAAAGGGGTATGTCTAAAATGGCACAACCATGTCACAGACAACACAGAGGAGAGCCGAGATGACCATCGACCTCGACACCGGCGGCTCGGAAAGCTAGCTTGATAAACTCAAGGCGAAGGCTGCCGAGCTGCGCAAGGCATTCGCCGACGCAACAAAGGCAAGCGACACCAAGGAGATTAACCGCCTTACCCGCGAGATAAACAAGACCAGTTCGGAGATACGCCGCCTGCAGACCAATGCAGAGCGAGTGCGCGACGCCATGGTGTCGCTCGACAAGGCTACGCGATAGAGTGAGAGAGTTCTCAGTTTTCAGTTCGTAAGAGATACAGAGGGGCAGATGGATTTTCCCGTCAGGGATAATCTGTTTGTAGCCGTGGGTTGAGCGCAGCGATACCCACGGGGAAGATGGTCAATAGGGGTGTTTCTGAAAGAATCATCTTGGAGCAAGATTGATGATTCCCTCCGGGAAACATTACGGTGTGGCTTGCTTTCCGTCGGTATCGCTTCGCTCAACCGACGGCTACATAGGGATTATCCCCTGACGGGGAAAGAGTTGAGAGTGTAAGATTTCAGATGTAAGAGTGGATTTATGACTCTTGCACCTTAGGTTAATAGCATTTAGGCACTCCAAATTATAGCTGATTAGAAGCGGGATTTTTCGGAGTTGCCTGCGCCGGTACCACGGTAGCGGTCGCGGGTGGTGTTGAAGCGGTACTGGAGGGTGAGCATTACCGACCGTCCCGGAGTGAAATTTTTCTGAACTAACTGAACGGCATTGCTATACATCAGTGCCTTGTTGCGTGACGTGTCAAACAAGTCTTTTGCTTCGAAGGTGACGCTGAAAGAGTTGTTGAAAAATCCTTTGTAAATCTTGGCATTGACATACCAGGGGGTATTTGTCACTTTCATGTTGTTGTCCCATACATGTGTCATCAGTTGCGCGTCGACATTAAGCCAGATGTCCAATGGGAGCCGGATGGCGTTCTGCCACTGGAACAGGAATCCGGGAGTGTTCATTTTCATAGGCGTGCCGTCGACCGGGAGAGTAAGCCATTGCTTCATCATGCCGACATTCACTCGAGGCGACCATACTCCGACTTTGAACTGACCTCCTACAAATGCCTGAAGATAGTGGCGGTGATCAAGATTTGCCGTGCGGATTATGGTTGCCTCTCCATCAACTCCGTAAGGCTCTGTGATGTGATATACACCGTCTTTGAAGTATATATAAGACAACTGGGCGAAAAACTGCCGCCACTGCGCCATATATTCCACTGTCTGAATTTTTGTGGGTTTAAGATAGGGGTTGCCGGTCTCGTAGGTGAGGCGGTTGATATAGCTGACGGCGCCGTCGAGCTGTCCGTAACCGGGTCGAACGGTCTTGCCTGAGTAGTTCAGCCCCATGCGTACTGCACCTATCTGCGTCGCCACGTTGAGCGAGGGAAACAGATTGTTGTAAGTCTTGCTCTGACCGTCGCGATGCACCCCCATCTCATAGTAATCAAATTTCACATGCTCATAGCGGAACCCGACGCCGACATTGAAGCGTCCGAACTGCCTTGCAAACTCGACAAAAGCGGCGATGTTGCTTTCATCCACACGGTTGTCGGCATCCGGAACTTCGGGTATGTTAGCGGTGAAGCGATTTGTGGCGCGCGTATCGATGTATTCCTCACCAAACTGAATCTGTCCCTGCCAAAGAGGGTGGCTGACAACCAGTTTTTCTGCAAACATACGGTTGCGGTTGGTCGATTCAGTGCTTACATTACGGTTATCCCCTGTTTCGCTGAGCTCATCGCTCAATGAGGTTTCCCGGTTTTTATTCCATAGATAATCGGCGTTGAAGTCGATGTTGAACTTTCCGATGGTGCCGTTATAATAAAGATTGATATTATGGCTCGGCAGCCCTGTCATTTTGTTGTCGACATCCGAATCGTATCGGTCGAGCAATGCGCCGTCCTGTCGGACTTCGCTTAGTATTGTCCCTGTAGAGCGATGGCGGTTCCAACTGTTTTGATAATATGCGCCGATGCTGTGTTTTTCATTGAACATGAAGGAGAAGCCTATTTTACCGGTCATATCGTTGTAGGATTGCTTGCCTGTTGTGCGGATTGACTGCTTGTATCGGCTTGCAGATGTAGTGGTTGTCATGTCGTTCATGCGGTCGTCCCGGTTATTGCCGTACCACCAGCCATAGTTTGCGAACAGTTCGAGACCGCGTGTACGATATTTCAGGTCAACGGAGTTTCCTGTGCGGAAATAGTGATGAAATCCGTTGTCAGAGCGGAGGGTGCCACTGAATCCGTCGCCTTTCGGAGGTTTTGTACGGATAATAATCACGGATTTCACATTTGCAGCATAAGCGGCTCCCGGATTGGTTATTACAGAAACATTCTTGATGTCATTGGAATTGAGCTGTGAGAGTTCCTGAAGGTCATTGACCTTGCGCCCGTTGATGTAGATTGCGGGTGTTCCCCTGCCGAATACTTCAAGCTTGCCGTCGTTTTCCACCACCATCGGCACACGTGTCAACACATCGTTTGCCGTACCCGCGATGGCGAGCGAGCTTCCCTCTACATTGGTGACGAGTGCATTGCCTTTCATCGTCGTTGAGGGTCGTGTGGCGCGGACTATGACTTCTCCGAGTTCCACCGTTGTCGGCACAAGTTTAATTATTCCCATGTCGCCGGAAGCGGGGACCGGGACTACGGCGGTTTCATAACCGACAAAGGAACATTTTGCGGTGAGACTTCCGGCGGCATCGGCAGGAATGGAAAACCTGCCGGCTTGGTCGGTGACGGTACCGGTGATATAAGTTGAGTCGCTATATAACACGACGTTTACATAGTCGAGCGGAGCGTCGTTTTCTCCGACTATTTTGCCGGAAATCTCCCGGCTGTAGACCGGTGACATGGTAATAAAAACCAGAAGGAGTGTAAGAATCTTTTTCATATAGCGGTAATATTTATCGTTTCCTAAGTTCAATAAGAGCATCTATCAGGCTGCCGTCCAAGTCGATGCCTTTTTCTTACATCTTGTCGCTCACCTTTTGCTTGATATCACCGAGGATGTGTGTATCCATTTCCTCCCATGAATAAATCTCGGAGCAGTCATCATTGGTAGTGACACGCGCATTATATTCAGCGCGGTTGCCGACAGAATCAGTGGCATAGTATATAATCACTGTCTGGAATGTGTCTCCATCGAGTTCACGTGCATATGACTTGCCTACGTATTGGATGCCGGGAACGGAGTCAAGACGGGCAAGAGTCGCCTGTTCAAGATTCCTGTCACGCAGATATCCTTTGCCCGGAGAACAGGAGGTGATGGCGATTGACACCATCAGAAAGAGGATTGAGAGAATGTAGTTTTTCGTTTTCATTTTTGCATCAGTTTTTAGATTTGTTTTGATGCAAAATTATGTCCAAACTGATTTTAACTCCAAATATAAAAGTCTTAATACGTAAGATGCAACCTGCTGAAAATCAGAGGTTGCATCTTTTAAAAGTCTTAATAGGGAGTGGGTCGGTCTTAACGGGGTCTTAATCCTTGCCGCTGTTTTTAAGGAATACGACAATATCTTCCTTTTCGGGCACTCCGAGCTTCTTTCTTATCGATGATTTACGTACATAGACAGTGGAGGTAGTCTGACCCGTTATCACGCTTATCTCTTTCGTTGAGAATCCGGCTATCATAAGAACGATAATCTGCTCCTCTCTCGGAGTGAGTAGTTCCCCATATTGTCGGTGGAACTTACTGTAAAATCCGGAATAGAGGCTGTCGATCATTTCGAACACCTTTTCCCAGTCCACGAGCTCACCGTTGGTCTCGCCGTCGATTGATGAGATTTTACGCAGCATTTCGCGGTTTTGCTCGGTCGGGGTCTCGGCGACCATCTTGATTATGCCGAGCTGCTTGAGCATTATGCTGCGGAGTGTGGATGGATTGGGCGTTTCTACATTTTGTGCAGGGGCTGATTTGTATTCGTCAACCATTTTCTGCAACGCCTCTATGCGTTCCTCATTGTCGCGTTCGCGCTGACGGCGAGTTCTTATTATCCATGCGCTTCCGCCAAGTACCAGAATTGCCGCGAGGCTTACAATGAGGATAATCACCGTCTTTTGGCGGCTTTCAGCTTTCAGCTCTAATGCACGATTCTGCTGATGCAGTGCGCCTCGTTCCGACTCCCATTGCGATGCCTTCATGCGGTTGAAACGCTCGCTTTGGCGGTTGTTCAGCCCGTTGATGTGCATCAATTTTATGCGACCCGTCTGCTTGAAATCAATCATCGCATGTAGCAGATTGCTGTAACTGCGGAAGTAGGGATCGTCATCGCCTCTCATTTTGTAGGCAAGACTGTCGGCGATTGCAATATGGCGTGCCGCACGGCTTACATCTCCACGGTTCAAGGCATTCAAAGCGTATTGGAAATGGAGCAGATCGGCGGCGGCGTTATCGGGACCCGCTTTGCTGAATATCTCGCTGACAAGTCTATCGCTTTCTCCGTCGCGTCCGGCTTCAGTAAGAAGCTGAGCCTGCTCGACCATAAAGAGAAACTGCTTGTCGCCCCATTGGTGGCTACGAGCATAGTCGATAAGCTCATTCACAAGATATAAGGCAGAGTCTATTTCTCCGGCATACTCATATCCAGCCAAAAGCATATATTTTGCCTCCATCTTTCGTAAAGTATCCGTTTCATGCCGGTAAAGTCTTTTTGCCAGCGGTATGATTTGGCGACCCTGATATTCAGATGTACCGAGCAGGACGCGGATTCTCAGAACCTCCACCATCAGAGAGTCGGGCACACCGGACAGCCTTGTGAGAGAATCCAACATGGCAATGGACCCGGGAGTGTCACCCACCCAAAACTTGTACCAGGCGAGTGCAGCGCCGCTGCGGATGTCTCTCACAATCTCTTTTCCACGATAGAAATCGTGGGCAAAAGAAATCAAGGAATCGCTGATCATGGAGCGGTTGCGCTTCATGTGACCGTAAGCCTTGAGGTAATATAATTTTGCTTTTAAGGAGTCAGCTTTGAGGTCGGAGGGGTCAATCGCCTCCAGGATAGCCAATGCGCTGTCGGGATTACTCTCCATCAACTGCTCGGCTTGGTTGATTCCCTTGTCATGTCTTGCCCCCGACTTCGAGCATGAAGCGAGTGCAACAACGACTAATAACAGATATACTAATTTTCGCATTGTAAGAAAATTATATCGTCATTGAGACCTGAAGAAGTGCCACAGCTTGTGGGCATATCTCGGTTGCAGAATTGCATCTCCCTGTTCACCTGCGTTGCTGCCTTAATCTGGCTGCGACGGTAGCGTTCTTTTAACTCCTGAATCCACAGGGAGTATTCAGCATCGGTTTTAATCAGTTTGCTCATGACTTTACCTTCTTGTAGTTAACCAATTACAAAGTTACAAAAAATAGGTGAATATGATGACATGAAACTGCGATTCCTCCCGTAGCGGATAAAAATGAAAAGCCGGGCGGAATGGTGCCCGGCTCGTGTATGCTGTTGGTGATTATGTTTGGTGGCGGGAGTGTGGAACACAACTGCTCCATACTGTATATGGTTCTCCTGTCCTGAGGAGTGTGTCTGTTTTAATCCACTGATTTCCCACCGTGTTCCACACTCCCTTAGTTTTAGATGTAAATCTTGTCGTCATAAGCTTTCTTGTTTTTTTAAGGTTAATAAATAGTTTACCCACGTTCAAAAGAACGTCTTTAATCGAAATCAGCAGTGCTACTGACTCCGCCCATGGAGGAAGCAGATTCAAACTCACTAAAAGGACAAAGATAGATTGCAGCCTATTTAGGACAATGCAAAATTATAAAATTTCAGAATCAGTCACAATACCTTGATTCACTTCGCAAAGCCCGAAATCACTGACCTGAGGATTTTGCCCGGAATGGGCAAGATAGTGTTATCCGCGGGTAGCCCCAATTGGGGCACCCGTGGAAAGCTCAAGCCGCTCTCGGGGTTGAATCAAGAGGAGAAGCTCTTGAGCCACGGGTATGCCTCCGGCAGTACCCGCGGTAAACAGGATGAATCCCCGCGTGTTACATTGCCTTGGAATTACATAGGATTATATATAAAAGAAAACCCGCTGAAATTCAGCGGGTTAATTCTTGTTTTCGCGGAGAGGGAGGGATATGAAACTATTGTAAAATTAATTATCATACATTTGCGCTGATTTAATATAATACCCATTTAATTAGAATGTTATATAGATTAAGCGCAAAATGAAATATCTTTGATTTTCCTTGATTAAACCGATTTTTGTATGTAATTTTGTATGTAAAAATCGAAGTATCATCCTTTCATACAAAAATTCTCTCTCATGGATAAGTACAAGCATCGCGTCAGCTTCCGGCTGGAGAAGCGTAAGGATAAAAGCGGCAATCTTCCCGAGGAGTTGCCCATCAACGCCGACATCACCTTTGGCGGTAAACGAATATGGTATTATTCCGGATACCGTATTGCTCTTACAAAATGGGATGAAAAGGCTCAGAGGGTGAAGCGTAATAATTTCAATTCTGACGATGTTTCGGCGGCAGATATCAACCAGCGGCTTGTGAAAATCGCATCTGCTGTTGACGATTCTTTCGCGCAGCTTGAGCTACGGGAGGAGGAGGTTACGCCCACAACAGTTCGCGATGAGCTAAAACGGATACTCAATGAGGAGAAATCAACAAGGCTGACGGTTGCCCAAGTCTATCAACTTCTGATTAATGAAAGGGAAAATGAACTAAAGACATCTCCTGCTACGGCTCTGTGGACGAAAGGAACGCTGACTAAACACAAAACTATGCTTAGGCATCTAAGTGAGTTTAAGGCAACTCTGTATTTTGAGGATGTCAACGATGATTTGCTTGCACGGTTTGAATTATTTCTGATTAACAAGGGTTTATCGAACAACTATTGCTATAAGTCCATGAAGGATATCAAAACATTCTTTAATTGGGCGACAAAGAGGGGGTATAATAAGAATATGGCATATCAGTCGTATTCACAGAGGTTCCGTGACGAGACTAAATCGGACAGCACAATCAATCTGTATGCGCTGACCGAGGAAGAACTTGCGGCAATTCAGACTTTTCCGACATCCTGTAAAGCCATTGACAGAGTGAGGGATATCTTTGTATTTGCATGTTATACAGGTCTCCGATTTTCGGATGTTATTGCGCTGAAATGGTCGAATATCAACGGCGATATACTTGATGTCGTAGCCAAAAAGACTAATCATCGCCAAAGATTTGCTTTGGCAAATGAAGCCTTGCGAATACTTGCCAAATATCCAAAGGCTCCTGATGAAGATGATCCACGCATCTTCCCGACCATCTCTAATCAGAAATACAATGCTCATCTGAAAGAGGTCGGCAAGCTCGCCGGTATGACGGGAGACTGGATTACCGAGAAGCAGAGCGGACGAACCAAGACCAGGGAAGTGCGTCCGAAGTATGAGCTGTTGACATCACATGTGGCTCGGCGAACGTTCGTAACGATGTGTCTGCGCAAAGGTATGTCGCCAGAGGACATTCGTGCCGTCACAGGTCATACCACTGCTGACATGATGATGAAGTATGTGAAATTTGATGATGAGAGCAAGAGGGAGAAGATGAGTATCCTCAACGAGAACGCACAGTCAGGAGTTGAGACCGTCTTCGACCACGCCATCACTGATGACGAGCGTATTAGGCTCGGTCTGCCTATTCAGGAAGCGTATCTTGAAATCTTCGAAGGGGATACTGCCTCTGTCAACGCCCACCTCGCTGTCCTCGCCCACATCCGGGGCAACCTTGATGCTCGCGCCGAGTACATCAAACGCCTCCCTGCCGACAAACTCAACGAAGTCATTGAAATCATCATGAAAGGCATTTAGTCCCATCTGAAATTATTGCAGGTATGATTGGTAATAACAATATGCTGGTACTCCGATGATTACCGCGTGAATCTCACGAATTTTTAGTACCTTTGCATCTAAATATATTTCTCGTAAATAAGAAACAGAACACAGAAACATAAAAAGAAAACTATATGGCTTGGTCAAAGAACTTGGACTGGTCTGTATTTTACAGTATTCCAAACGATTTAAGAGGCTGCTATTTGGCGAAATTAGAGATGGAAATAGAACCGCCCACAAAGGATTATCTGGATAGACTGATAAAGGCGCATCTATGTAATATACCGTTTGAAAACCTTGCCAGTACTCTTTGGGATGAACCTGTGAGCATAGAGCCTCAAATAATAATGGAGAAACTGTTGTATAAAAAAAGAGGAGGATATTGCTTTGAATTGAACGGGTTGTTTCACCTGTTGCTTCGCACGTTGGGATTTGACGCATGGTTGTGTCCTTGCAGACAACTCAGACATCATGAACCTGTCCCAGTTCCAGCAACCCATTGCGCTATAATAGTCAATTTAGATGGTAAACGGCTCTTTTGCGATGTGGGTTACGGTGGTCCGATTCCGCATGGAAGCATAGAATGGGAAACTGAGCGCATCCAGACTGTTGATAATCAGTCTTTCTATTTCGAGGTGCAGCAATCAGGGTGGTTTTCACTCGTTAAAAAAGGAGAAAAAGATATGCCGTTGCTTCAAGCAGCACGGTTGAGTTGCCACTTGAGCGATTTTTACGGTCCGAACTTACTCCGTTCAACAGGTGATTCTGCATATAGTGAACTTCACGTGTCGCGCCTGACTCCTGATGGGTACGTGGACTTAACCGGAAATAGGCTTGTGATAAAGCAAGGCTCTCTACATCAAGAAAAAATGATTGAGGGAAAAGAACTGGAAAGTGTTCTACGCAATTACTTTGACATTGAGAGATAGTTGTCAAGAACTTATCTTTTACCATGCCCTTTGAATTTCGGTCGTTGGTATTTATCCTTGTCATTATCGTTCCACGGCAAATCGGAAGATGAACCACCTGCGCCGGTACCGACATGAGGTATCGGGATTCCTCCGGCTGCGGTCTGGAGGGCAATGGCAAGAAGGCTGTGCTGTGATTCATCGACCTGCTCCCACGGTTCAAACAGTTCGTTGACCAATTCATGAAGTGTCAACACGCCGCTGTCGTACTTGTCGAGAAGATTCTGAGGAAGGTTATAGGCAGTATTCTTGAACTCATTGCCATGAAACAGCGTAGTGATTGACAGACTGGGATACAGACGGTTGGGAATCCAGCCGCTGACAAGCTCCGCTCCTGATGACAGACTGTATCGCTCAGGATATGCCAGGCGGTGCAGCTTCTTCATCCGGTTGTGTTCGGCTTTATAACGCTCCTCCCATTCGGCAACCCGTTTGGTCGCTGCGTCGATTTCTTTCTGGTAAGAGTTGTGTTCACGGAGCGAGTTGGCTTTCAAATCATCGTACCGCTTCTGCATATCGGTTAGCTGCTTTTGTAATGCGGCAATCTGACTGTCCTTGTCGGCAACTTCTTTCTCAAGTTTCGGCAGTTCCCCGGTTCCGAGCCACGACAGGATACGGTTCTTGCCGTCCTTGGCTCCCTTCTCGACCTTCTCCTTTTCGACTGTTAGGCTCTCAATCTCGGCAGTCAGTCTTTCAATATCAGCCTGCAATTCGAGTGCTTGCTGACGGTTGTACTGTTGCTGGGTCTGATGTCTGGCACCACTTGCCACTACACCGCGCTTCAATCCGAATCCGGCCATAGCCTGTGCGTATGTGTCCTGATATTGCCGGAGCTTTCCACGTGTCATAAGGTCATTGGCGCACAGCCTCGGTGCCGGAGTTTTCTCCTTATACTTATGCTCACCCTCGCGCTCACGACGCTTACGCGGAGCCGATACAACAGGCACCACGGTCGCATGGAGATGGGGAGTCTTCTCATCCATGTGGAGCACACATGACACAAGGTTATCCTCTCCGAATGTATCTTGCAACCATTTGATGTTGGCCCGGCACCAGTCATCAAGGTGACCGGTGTTTGCAAGAGCCAACATCTGTTCGTGTGTACCCGTCAGAAGTACACGGATGGCGCGGGTCTGGTTCTTGCCGACTTTTCTTTGAAGTCCGGCGGTCTCGATACGGCGTTGAATCGCCTGAGTGCGGTTTAGAACTCCGTCAGGGAAGGCGATGAGTTCTCGGTTGAGATACGTTCTGGTCCCGTCGGCGTTATTTGGAATGTGCGGTTTGCCATCGGCGGTCTTGCGCTCGATGTGGCATGACATCCCCGAATCGTTGCCTGCGCCACGTTCCAGATGGCACACTGCATATTGTGTTGTCATATAATCTTGAATTAAATTGGTTATGATAAAATTCCGTATCAATCGCAAATGAGAGCCGGGAGGAGGCTCTATAACTGATGGCTTTTTCGGGAGAGGTCGCATACCTCGGATGAAAATGCCATAATGAGCTACGGAATTTTATTACTAAAATCCTCCCTACATTCAGCAAGCTGACCGGCTTAGTCGGCAGCTCCTACAATGGGTTTATTCCGGCTTGCCGCATCCAAGAGTAAGTCGGCAATGTCAAGTTTGGCGGCTCTCTGCTCCGGTGTTGCCATATTGGATATGGCAGTCACAATCCCGACAGTCGGAGTAATCGCGCGAAGGATGGATAATTTGTCACACCAACGGTCTTCGGCATCAAGGTCAGGCACGAGCCACACTTCCCTTCCTTTCAACACCTGCGAAGCCGTCTGATTGAGGCATCCGCAACATCCGCCACTCGCCAGCCACAGGTACTGCGGATAATAGTGAGAGGCGATTATCGCAGACTTCTCGGACTCCACTATCATGACCTTGGAATCGGGATGGGCTGAAAGCAGATGCTCGCCGAAGAAGCACTGCACAAGGTTGAAGTCATCGGGATTGTCAACCATTGATTTCATACGGTGCGCCCACATGAAGTTTACCAATCCATCCTCCTTTACGCGGTGTCCGTCGTTGCCGTATCGCATTATCTTTCCTGTGCGGACACATCCGTTGACATCCACTTGCCAAAAGACTGCCGCATCGTTCATCCGAGTTGTTGCACCGACATTATATAATCGGAACAGCCGCATTGTTTCTTCTTCACCCCACAGTGAGCTGAGGAATCGGAACAGAGCCGATGATTGACAGCGATTCATTGATTCAGCCATCCAGCTACGCTCTATGAATGACGGTTGAGATACCCGCTCATTGATGCGTAAACTCACCGGTCGATGGGATGTAATATCGTTCAGCCAGGGATGGTCCCGGAAGTAGTCTGACGGTGTGTAGTGGTATCCGCATTTGAATATCCGGTCACATTTGCCTACATGATTGGCAAGAAACATCCCGGTATGTGTGTCAACATAGCGCACCAGTTTCCTCGGTCGTCCACAGGCCGGACAAGTCACTTTGATGCGTGGACGGGTGTTGTCAAGCCGATATCGGTAATCATTAGTCATAGTAAGCCGAATTTTGGTTGGGTGAGGTGTCGTGTATATATAGGCCCGCTTCATCCAACTAACTTTTCAATAGTAAAAATCCTGAAGGTATCGGTAAGGATTGCCCTTCTTCTTGCCCTTGTCCACTTGCTCGATCATCCGTTTGTTCTTCAAAAAGGTTATCAGAATCTTGAGCTTGTAGTCGCTGAGTTCGATATCCTCGTCGGCATATGCGTCACGGAGTGCGTCCATCAGTTCTCCATGCCGCAGCAATGTGTCCGGATTGGGGAAGGCTGAATCGAGAGCACTACGGTGGGTATCTTCGGATATGTCATGATACGGATCCCAAGCCTCGTTACCTTTGGCTTCGGGTGTCGGCACATAGTCCTTGATGAGTTCCGGCAAAGCCTCGTCGTTAATTCGGAAGGCAAATGAAGGGAAAGAGACATCACGGATATAGACAGCCTCGACGGTACTTATCGCATCGTCGTTCTTGTCCTTCTCGACACGGAGCACCGTTTCGGATTTGTTGTTGATTTCGGTTCCGATGTGTCCTCGCGCGTTTTCATCACCCTTGTTCTGATGAATGACGGTGTGGATGTGTAGATTGTATTCCTCCGTCCACTTCATCAGATAGTTGACTATAAGTGTCGCTTCCCTTGGATTGTTGATGTCAAGCATCAGGTCGCGAATACCGTCGATGATTACCAGTCCGACAGCCTGCGTACTGCGTATCTTATAGTCAATCATCCCGATGCGGTCCTCGACAGAATACTTGCGCAGGGCGAAATACTTTATCCTCTCGTTGATTTCCTGATTGCTCTTGCGGGTCAGACGGGCGATACGCTTGAAAACACGGAACGCATGATAGGTGCTCTGTTCGGTATCGAAATAGAGGATGCCATTCTGGTTCGGAGGCATGTTGCCGCGATAATTCAGGATTGTGGAATTGGTCATGGCAGCTGCCGTCATCGCCGACACGTTGAAAGTCTTCTTGCCTTTTGGCTTACCTATCGAGGCACTGAAATTGCCAAAGGTACAGGCTGGAGAATCGCCGATATAAATGGCGACCGGCGGCGGTGGCACCTCCTTGTCGATATCAAGCTGCGCCTCATTGCACAGCTTCTCATATCGCATTATCATAGGGTCAACTGCTTGCAGCCCGCTTCCGCTCTCCACTTCGGCGATGAAGCCTCCAAGCGGGTCATTCATCGTGTCCATCTGCGAGCCTCCTTCTTCTGCCCTGCAAGAGAAAGGGCGAGTTCTACATCCACTACTATTTTGCGCCCGATCTGACGGATTGCGGCATTGATTCTGCCGCTTTTCTTGATGCGCGAGGCTGTGGGGCGGCTGCATCCGAAAATCTCAGCGATACCGTCAATTCCATATACATATTTCTTTTCGGAGTTTGACTGAGGCGGTGTATCTTGATTTTTGGCCCCATCATTTTGAGAGGCGGTTTTGGAGAGGAACATGAATTCCTCTCCGGTCATTTGCCACAAGGGCTTCTGTAAAAGATCTGAAATATTCATTGAGATGAGAAGTGTTGTGGCTTCCGGTACCTGAAGCCTGGTGATTATTTTGTCGACGCTGCAAAAGTAGAGCACAACTTCCTCATTCAAAGAATATCTACACTCGACACCCCAATCTTTTAAGAGAGATTGTTAAAATCAGACAATCGGCACCTAAAAATGGCACTGCATATTCAACTGGCAAGTGAAAAATTAGCGATTTGTCCTCTGGCGCGGGTGTCCCCTTACCGCTTGGCTTCCTCCGCCGGAGGAGTTGGAGAGAGGTTAATTCCGTGTCAAAGTCTTGCACTTCGATTTGGAATCTCCAGATTTATCGAGATTAATCGGGATATATCAAGAGGAATTGAGATTAGCCCGATTTATCGGTAGGCTCCCTATTTATTTCGATTAGCCGTCGACAGCATCAGCGACTTTCCTCCGTCATATAGCGCGCTGCGAGCTTCAGCAGATCGTCCTTAATGATGCCAAAATACAGCTGATCGGATTCGTCATCGAGACTGTCCGCGTCAAAGAGTGCGACGGCATCAACAAGCACGGCCGACAGATAGGTGCATTCGCCGAATTCGTTTCGCCACGCACATTTCCGAATATAATTCTCAGCAGCAGACCAAGCTCTGTCAAAGTCTTCGATGTTACCTTCCTGTGCCGCCGCTCTGAAGCGGTCGCCGACCTCAATCGTCTCTTGCCGCGGAGTATACGGCATTGTCTTGTCAACATTGATATACGTGACAAATGATTCGGGCGTAAAGGTCTTCCACAACTCTGTTGTACGATTCGATTTACGGATTCTTGACATCCAGCTGTAAGCCTGCTGTTCGATCTTGTAATCGAATATCAAGCAATATGATGGGTCTATGCGTCTGTCATCCGGACAGGTGCGCAGTAGTTCGCGAGTGTGAGACTCTTTTTTCAGAAGCGACGTTACACTTAGGTTGCTGACGCTGCGATAATCCATCCTCAGTTCGACAAGGAGAAGCCGCCCGTCGGCAGGCTGACCCTGATGTTCGTTGCAAATACCCACGACGGCGTCGGCTGTTTTCCGGTTTTCGCCCCTGAGTGATGTCTCATAGCTGTCCATATCCAGAGCAGGGATATCACATTCAAAGTAATGCGTTCCGGGATAGTCACGCTCCGACAGTTCTTTAAGCGAACTCAGCACTTTACGCGCAAGAGTGTGGCTGGTCACGGCGTCAGGATAATGCCACACGGCTAAATTATTTGCCATAATACCCTATCCGCTCCAGTGCGACATTAAAAGAACTGAATATCTTCTCTATGTCATTACCCAAATCCTCGTACGAATACCTAAGGCCCGATTCATCGGGGCAAGCCTGATAGAATCTTGTCATTCCGTCGATGCCTTCGGCACACGATATCGACTGCAAAGCTGCTATCATATCAGGATTATGGCTTGCGACCATAACTTTTGTTCCAAGTCCCTTGTTTAGCAGGACAAGTATACGGGCAAACTCCACTATCCATTGCGGGTGCAGATGAGCTTCGGGCTCGTCGATAAGCAGCAGAGAATTCTCATCAAGGAAACCGTTCTCTATCAGACGCAGCATGTATGCGAATGACTTGAAGCCCGTGGCAGCCTCTTCTATTGGAATATTCAGTCCGTCTTTCTTCCGGACATACCGTATGTCAGGCTCGTCGTTGAACTCATCTCGGCGTAGCAGTACATTGCCTCCGATGATACGCTCAAGTCTTGCCACCAGTTCACGACCAGCGGTCGGCATTTCATGGCGGAATTCCGTCAAAGCCTGCATCAGCCGCATCCATACATAGTTGTCCGACGACTGATGCTTCGATAGGGCCATAGGAGTATCTATGTATATGGCATTCCCGAGTCCGAACGGCGGTGCGAAATGCACCGGGTCAATAAGTGTCAGGCCATTCTCACGGAAAGCGAAGTCACGCGGCGCGTCGCCGTATATATCGAGTTCTTTCCGGATGAAAGTCAGAAGGTCAGCGGTCGACCGTCTATTCTTCATACTTAAAGCCTGCTCGATACTGTCATGAACATTGCTCAGCGTAGTGTCGTAATAAGTAGACAGATAATTTCCGAAAAGGCCGTCATCCGTACCGAGAGATCTCTGAACCCATTTCTTGAAGTGGTCATCGTTCCTCTCTCCGACGGCTCTATCCACAGCCTGACAGAATACGTTCAATCTCGATTCAAACTGCTGGTACAATTTGTCATAGCCTGAATAGTCAGGATCAAACACAGCAGGCGTCAACGACTTTATGCGTCGGAAAAGGTTCTCGTCGCCAAGACCGATGCTGCGGTTAAGCCTCAGCATCTTCCGAATCTCGTCATTCACGCGTTTGAGCAAACGAAAATCTACTAAATCATTGAATTCGTTTGTATAATTTACAAGAGCGTAGAGCCATTTGGATATGGTTGACTTTCCACATCCGTTGCAACCGGCTATCACCGTAATGCCGTCGATGCTTATATCAGCATTTTCAATGGCATGGTAATTATTGATTATGAAACGATATTCATTCATTTGCAGTAGATTTGGTCCACAAAGGTACAAATAAGTCGGACCAAAAACAAATAATTCATCAATAAGTATAATTAATCACAGCGACACCGACTCAGGAGGAGAGCGCTGCCGCTATGAAATTAGCCTGAGGGAAATACTTCACCATGACGGTAAAAATGTCACTCGTCCGTGTCAAAAGATGCCGTCACGGCTGACTTCTTGCTTTCTCAAACAAGAAGTCAATGTAAAAAGGGTTACCGTTTTGGAAAGTCCTATCGTCAAGAACCTTTATTAGACTCTACGATAATTCACAATATTATCTACCCTTCCTTTGATTTTCTATGATACTGACGCATCTGTATGGAATTTGGATTGCCTTCCAATTTGTATGGATTTTTGTATGTATATAAAGTTAAATCCGCCGTAAGCTCTTGGCTTACAGCGGATTTAACTTTGTCGTTGGCGGAGAGGGAGGGATTCGAACCCCCGGAGGTGTGACCCTCAACGGTTTTCAAGACCGCCGCAATCGACCACTCTGCCACCTCTCCTCTGAGATTGTGAGTGCAAAGGTAGCGACTATTTTTGATATATGCAAGCGGTAGGGCAGAATTTTTTGCTTAGGAGGTTAAATTAGGTGATTAGCGGTCGAAGATGTGGTCGGCTGGGGTTACCTGTGTGGGAACGCCCGCAGTGCCGCCGATGTGGCAGTCGTTCATGGTGACCCCGGTGGTGTGGGAGAAGCTGACACCGATTTTTGCATCGGCCGCCTCCACACCTTGTAGCACTACGTCAGCCACCGGCTTTTGAGGAGTGCCCTGCACTACGAGTGCCGCAGCCGATGCCTTATCGCAGCGCAGCCCGTCGACATATATCCCGCTGATAGTAGAGAAATGGTCGTTGTCAAGCCCTTCGCCGGCATATTGACTTGTGACATAAAAGAGGTCCTCGACTTCGCCGAAGGTGCAGTTGTGGACAAAGATATTTTCCACAAATCCCCCGCGGTCGGGGTTGGTCTTCACGTAGATGCCGCGTTTGCAGTATCCCGCATAGTCGCAATTCTCAATTACTATGTTGCGCACACCGCCTGACATCTCGCTGCCTATAACTACGGCGTGTAGTCCTTTGAAGTGGCAGTTGCGTATCACGATGTTTTCGGTCGGCGAGCCGAGAGCCCATCCGTCGTTGTCGCGCCCGCTCTTGATGGCGATATTGTCGTCGCCGTTGTCAAAGGAGATATCCTCGATGAGGATGTCGCGCGAACATTCCGGGTCGATGCCATCGTTGTTGATGAGCTTGGCATCGTAGCGCAACGAGCGGCAGATGATGTTTTCGCTTTTGAGCAGATGGATGCACCAGAATGGCGAATTGATGATTTTCACCCCTTCGAGCGTAATGTCGCGGCAGTTGTAGAGCTGCAATAGCTGCGGACGCAGCCAGTAGCCGTCGCCAAACACGCGTGTGCTGACTTCCGCCCCATTGTGGTTCATGTCGCGGCTCAGCTTCTGCCCCGCTTTCTGCAGCTTTTCCCATGTGGCGAAGGTCGACATGGCGTTGCCGTCGATTGTGCCTTTGCCTGTGATTGCCACGTTGTGCAGTCCGTAGCCGTAAATCATCGGGGAATAGTTGTAAAGAAACGTGCCCTCCCAGCTCGTACTGACGAGCGGATAGCGGCTTGGGTCGGGGTCAAATTTCAGTGTCGCGCCCTCGGCAAGGTCGATACACACGTTGTTTGTCAGTGTTATCGGCCCGCTGATGAAATATGTTCCGGCAGGCACGGTGATCTTTATTCCGCCCGGAGTGCGGTCAGCTTTGCGCATTGCCTTTTCAAATGCAGGGCGGCAGTCTGTGACGCCGTCGCCCTTGGCTCCGAACCGCGTTATGCTTACGGCACGGTCACTTACTGTGGCACCGCTGACGCGTGACAGGATGCTGTCGCGTAACGCATCGTGGCGTGACCGGATGGATTGATTCGCCGACATGGCGTGGAACGTGGAAAGTGCAGCGATTATGATGGCTGCGAAAAGATGTTTTGTCATGGTGTATATTCGGTTGGTTTTTAGCGGTTGTGGAAATATTGGCTTTGCAGTGCGGTCCATGTGCCGTATTCCTCCGGGGTCTTGAACGCGGAGTGCGGTATGAGCAGTATGCAATATTTTCCCGTGTCGAGGTGATACGCGATAAATTGCGATGTCACTTTTATCGCCTTGACGCGTGACCACGCTATTATGTCATCGGGTCGTGGCGGTACATCCTCGGCAAGGGGTTCATAGATTAAGCGTAGCCCGTCGGCGGTCATTTCCGCGCGGTGCGACAGTACGGTCATGCGGGCTTCCGGAGCAAGCGCATGGTAGAAATAGACGGTGATCATCATCGGGGGAAGTACGACAAACACCATCATAAGCGCAATCAACAGGAATTTGATGTCGACTGCGGCGGCAAGCACCAGGCATATCGCCGGCGGGAGTGCCATTATCCACCAGTTGCGGCGACACCATTGTTTCATTATGTATGTGGCGAGCACAGAGGGTCCCACTTTGTAAACTTCAGTAGTCATAGTGCTGCCAAAGATACGAATAAGTCGAGCGTAATGCCAAATTTATTTGAGCATTACCGAGCGAGAGTATCTAAGACGTAGTCAAAGATACGAATAAGTTTTGAGTTGTCAGTTCTCAGTTTGCAGTTTTCAGAGGGTAGAGATACATATGGACAGAGGGGCAGAGGGGACAGAGGGATTTTCCCGTTAGGGATAATCTGTTTGTAGCCGTGGGTTGAGCGAAGCGAAACCCACGGGATGATGGTCAATAGGTACGTTTCTGAAAGAATCATCACGGAACAAGATTGATGATTCCCTGCGGGAAACATTACGGCGTGGCGCCTTTACCGTCGGTATCGCTTCGTTCAACCGACGGCTAAATAGAGATTATCCCCTGACGGGGAAAGGGCTTTCAGATGTCACCGCGTGGCATGGGTTGCGGGCGAGCTTCCACTCGCCCCTACGGCGATTTGTGAATCAGGAGATAGAGTTTTCAGATTTCAGTTTTCAGTTGAGAGATACAGATGGACAGAGGGGCAGAAGTGACAGAGAGATTTTTTGCCGTCAGGTCATAACCTTTTAACATTAGAACCTTCACAACTGCGTCCGCAGTCGTGAATAATGGACATATTGTGTCCGAAAACGGACAGGGGTGAAAATGGTTTAGGGTTGATGGTTAATGGTTTAGGTTTTTGGCACGGTTAATGCAACTTCTATTGGCAAAAAATAATCTAATAAACGAAATGGACAGAGAAATACCAAAAGAAGAGCGTCAGCGCATGAAGCGCAAACGGTATGTCACTATCGGATGCACGGTGGCGGCGATTGTTGCCGTGGTGGCGGTGATCATGATGCTTACGCGTTCAAGCGTGTCGCGCAAAGATCTTGTGATAGCAACGGTCGACCATGGCACGATACAGTCATCGGTGAGTGCCAGCGGAAAGGTGGTGCCCGCATTTGAGGAAATCATCAACTCCCCGATTAATACCCGCATAGTCGAGGTGTACAGCAAGGCGGGCGACAGCGTGGATGTAGGCACACCGCTCCTGCGCCTTGACCTGCAGTCGGCGGAGACGGAGCTTGACAAACTGCGTGATCAGATTGAGATGCGTCGTCACGAGCTCGAACAGCAGCGCGTCAACAATGCCACTCAGCTGAGCGACCTCGAAATGCAGATAAAAGTAAAGGCGATGACGGTCGACCGCATGGAGGTGGAGTTGCGCAACGAGCGTTATCTCGACAGTCTCGGCTCGGGGACCGGCGACAGGGTAAGGCAGGTCGAGCTTCAATACAATACCGGCAAGCTGGAATTGGAGCAGATGCGCCAGCGGCTTGTCAACGAGCGTAAGGTGAGCGACGCCAATCTGCGCCTGAAAGAACTCGAACTTAACATCACCGGCAAAAACCTCGGCGAGATGCAGCGCACACTCGATGACGCACAGATACGCTCCCCGCGTAAGGCTACATTGACCTACATCAACAATCAGGTAGGACAGAAGATAGCAGAAGGCGAGCGCATAGCGATAATCTCCGACCTCACCCATTTCAAGGTCGACGGCGAGATTGCCGATAGCTACGGCGACCGTGTGACGGTAGGCAGCGATGCCGTGGTGCGCATAGGCAAGGAGCGGCTTTCCGGAAAGGTAAGCAATGTCACCCCGCTGTCACGCAACGGTGTCATAGCGTTCACCGTGCAGCTCGATGACGACAGTTACAGTCGCCTGCGCTCCGGACTGAAAACCGACGTGTATGTGATGTGTGACGTGATAGAGGATGTGACACGCGTAACCAACGGCTCATTTTACACCGGCCCCGGCGAATACGAACTGTTTGTACTCAATGGCGACGATGAGCTCGTGAGACGTAAGGTTAGACTCGGCGACAGCAATTTCGAGCATGTCGAGGTAAAGAGCGGTCTTGAACCGGGTGACCGCGTGGTGATAAATGACATGAAAGAGTACAACACCAGAAAAACTATAAGGATAAAATGATGGATTTCAGGAAAATAATAAGGCAGACTGTCGTTGAGGCGCGCGCCGACAAGGCTTATACGTCACTTTACATAGGCGGTGTGGCGCTGAGCATAATGACGGTTCTGATATTTGCCGTGATATATTATGTCAAGATAGCGCCGCTTGCGCCGGAGGTAAACCGCGAGCGCACACTTTATGTGGACCTTCTGAAATACACTAAGCCCGACAGTACTTCATCGGGGATGGCGATGCTCTCTTACCGGGGCGTAAAAGAGTTTATCTATGAGCTGAAAAATGTCGAGGCGGCATCCGCAAAACATGACAGCAGAGCCACGGTGGGAGCTGTCGGCAGCAAACAGATATACGAGATTACCACTCAGTCGACCGACGACGCGTTTTTCAAGATATATGATTTTACATTTCTGGAAGGAAAACCGTTCAGTGCCGCCGATTTTCAGAGCGGCAGAAAAGTGGCGGTAATCACCGACCGTGTCGCCCGCAAGGTTTTCGGCACATCGGAAAATGTGACCGGCAGAGAGTTTCTCGTTGACGGTGAAACATATACAGTATGTGGTGTCATACGCCAGACGAGCCGTCTTATCCGTGCTTCATTCGCCGAGGCGTTCCTTCCTTACACGTCGGTGTCGGGACATGATGCCCCCGGATGGAATCCCGACGCCCCCTTCTTGGGTGGAGGATACGGCGCCGTATTACTTGTCAAAGATGATGCACAGGAAAAGGCGCTTCGGAAAGAAGTCGCTGAATTTGTAAGAAAGCACAACGCCCCCGCCGATAATTGGAAATTAGACCTGTTCAACCAGCCTCGCACTCATGTGACCGCTGCATTTCAGGAATATCCCGCCAGCGACTTCTCCTGGACCGATGTCGTAATTGATAATCTTGCAGTGCTGCTCGCTCTTCTGCTTGTGCCGGCAATCAACATCAGTGCGATGATAGCGGGCAGAATGGATTCGCGCATCTCCGAGATGGGAATTCGCAAGGCTTTCGGGGCACGGCGTCGCCGGTTGCTTTCACAGGTGATGTGGGAAAATCTCCTGTTCACTCTTGCCGGTGGAGCCATCGCGCTCATCACGGCATGGATAGTGCTTTATTTCTGCCGCGCGTGGGTGTTTGACCTGTTGCTGTCAAGCAATGAGGTGGTGCGCGACACCACGACAATCACAGTCACCGGTGACATGATTTTCGCCCCCGCCGTGTTTGCCGCCACGCTGGCACTCTGCATCATCCTGAACCTGTTGTCGGCTTTCATCCCCGCCTGGCGCTCACTGCGTCATCCTATCGTGTCATCAATCAATGAAAAAAGATAACCGCTATGTGGAAACTTATATTTAAAAATCTTCTGAGCCGTCGTCGCCGTCTGGCGTGGCTGCTTGCAGAGATTGTGATAGTGACCATCGTAATCTGGGTGTTCATAGACCCGATTGTGGTCCAAGGTTATATCGACAGTATGCCGCTCGGCTATGACCGCGAGAAGCTATGTATGGTGACGACAATGTGCAATTCTGATGATGAACGCAACGATACCGCTTCGACGGAAGCCGACTTGCGCAATCTCCTTACGCGTATAGGCAATCTACCGGAGGTCGAGGGCTGTACTATCGTAGACTGGAGTTATCCCGATGCCAGGGGCTCCAGCATGAGTGGCTTCAGGAAAGACAGTGTGTGGATAACAGTGCAGATTATGCCCTTGATAAGCGGCTGGAATTATCTGACGACTTACGGCATCGATGCCGTTCCGGGGTCTCCCTCCGCTGAGGAGCTCCAGAATCTCACCCCTACACAAGGCAACATCGTGGTGACGCGTACCGTAGCCGACCTTTATTTCCCCGGAATAAATCCGGTAGGTCACTACATGAATGAGAATGACGAGGATTTTACACCGGAAGGCTCATATCGCATAGTGGGAGTGGTTGAGGATGTAAGACCCCAAAGCACCTTTAGCGGGGCATTACTTGCCTACAATTTTCCTGAGTTCGTACCCGATACGGAATACCGCATCGTGATAAGACTGAAAGATGGCGCCAACATGTCGCGATTCCTGCATGATTTCAACGAGCGCATCGACGAGATGCAGTCGGGGGTATATACCTGCAAGGAGATAGTGAGCTACGACACTGTTGGAAAGGAGTATGCCTATTCTCAGGGAGTGACCAACCAGATTCGTCTCAAAACACTCCTTTCGGTGTTTTTCTTTGCCAATCTCTTGCTCGGAGTGGCGGGTGTGTTCTATCTACAGACACGCAAGCGGAGCGAGGAGGCGGGCGTGATGAGGTCGTTCGGGGCGACACCGGGGCGCATCAGGCTCATGCTGCTTGGCGAGGGATGGATTCTTACCACTATAGGGTGTCTCGTCGGCTGCCTTATCTACCTGCAATATGCCGTCAAGGAGGGGCTTGCACGTGCTAATCATGTAGTGGCTTACGATGCCTATGATCCTTCTTGGGTAAACAATCTGCCGCTTCACTTCACGGTTGTATCGCTTGTGGTGTATGTGCTCCTCGTGATTGTAGTGAGTCTGGGTATCAGTATTCCGGCATGGCGTATAAGCAGTGTGAATCCCTCTGATGCCTTACGGCATGAGTGATGGTTTAAAGTTTAAGGTTTAAGGTTTAGGGGGATGAGGCGTGGTTTCATGCAAGAGGAAGTTTCAGTAAAAGCCTTGTCTTTCCCTGCCTTTGACCTTACAAACCCAATAAAATAGAATATAGTAATTAATTGACAATTAAAATAATATCATAATATGGCAATAATTAAACTTAGCGAGATTAATAAAATCTATCGCACCAACGAAATCGAGACAGTAGCTCTTGAAAATGTAAACATCGAGATTGAGAAAGGCGAGTTTGTAAGCGTGATGGGCCCTTCGGGATGCGGCAAGTCAACCCTTTTGAATGTTGTAGGACTCCTTGACACCCCCACCAGCGGCACAGTCGAGATTGACGGGGTGAATGTGGCGGGAATGAAGGACAATGCCCTGTCGTCATTCCGAAATGAGAAACTCGGATTCGTGTTCCAGAGTTTTCATCTTATCAACTCGCTCAATGTAATCGATAATGTGGAGCTGCCGCTCCTTTACCGCAAAATGAAGGCGAGCGAACGCACCCGTCTTGCCAAGGAGGTGCTTGAGCGTGTAGGACTCAGCCACCGTATGCGTCACATGCCGTCGCAGCTTTCGGGCGGACAGTGTCAGCGTGTGGCGATAGCCCGCGCGATTGTGGGAAATCCGGAGATAATACTCGCCGACGAGCCTACCGGTAACCTTGACTCCAAGATGGGCGCCGAGGTGATGGACCTCCTCCACGACCTGAACAAGAATGATCACCGCACAATCGTGATGGTGACCCACAACGAGGACCAGGCGAAGCTCACCGACCGTATAATCAGATTCTTCGACGGCAGACAAGTGAAGTGATTATTAAAACGAAAAAACGGATATGAATATATTAAAACAGGCATGGGTGCAGATGAAGGCTCAGAAGATGCTGAGTATCATCTCCGTGATAGGTACGGCATTGTCGATATTCCTTATCATGGTAGTGGTGATGCTGCAGCAGGTGAAGGTAGCGCCATTTGCCCCTGAAGGAAACCGCGACAGGCTTCTTCATGCGACCGCAGCCAGTATTACGAGCGTTGAAGGGTCGTCTACTTATTGGGAGTCAAACGGATGTCTCAGCTATAAGTCGGCGCGTTATCTGTTCGGCGATATGAAAACTCCCGAAGCGGTCACCATCTACACTTACGGTACGACTACTTCGCCGGTGGCTCTCCCCGCGAGTCCCGCAATCAGCGCGGATGTCATGGATACCGATGACAATTTCTGGAAAGTGTATGATTTCACGTTTATTGACGGGAAGCCTTACGACAGGAGCGCATTCGAGGCGGGACTTGCCGAGGCGGTAATCAGTGAAAGTATTGCGCGTCGTGTATTCGGCTCGGCTAATGTGGCGGGCAAGGAACTGTTAATAAACTATGTGCCCTACAAAGTAGTCGGTGTGGTGAAAGATGTATCGACTCTTGCCACCGGAGCCTACGCTACCGTGTGGGTCCCGTTCACATCGACCAATATAGTCAGCGACGGTTGGAACGGCGACATCATGGGGTCGCTTGCCGTTACCATACTTGCCCGCGACCGAAAGGATTTCGCTGATATAAAGCAGGAGTATGAGGCAAATGTCGAGAAATACAATAAGGAGATAGCCTCTTCAGGATGGAAGATGATAACACGCAACCGCCCTTACGACCAGGAGCAGCAGAGTTGCGGTGCGTGGGCTAACATCGAGCCTGATGTCAAAGGAGCCCGTCGTGTGCGTTTTATTATCTACACGATATTGCTCATAGTGCCGGCGATAAATCTCAGCAGCATGACCGACAGCCGCCTCCGCAGGCGTGTGGAGGAAATCGGTGTGCGCCGTGCCTTCGGGTGTCGCCGCTCGGAGCTGTTTGCAGGGTTGCTGGGTGAAAATCTCGTGCTTACACTTTTCGCCGGCATCTTGGGATGGCTGATGAGTGTGGCGTTTGCATGGCTCTGCAGCTCCTTCCTTTTTGCACAGCCTTACTCGATGTCAGTTGTCGAGCCGAAAGTCGACATGACGATGCTTGTACAGCCGTCAACATTTTTCTGGGCATTGCTTTTCTGCTTCATCCTGAATCTCTTGAGCAGCGGAGTCCCCGCGTGGAGAGCTTCGCGGACCAATGTTGTAAACGCCCTTAACGCTAAACTTTGACGATTATGAATCAGAAATTATTCAAGCAGATAAAAAATGAATGGCGCAGCAACCTGTGGCTTGCCCTGGAACTGTTTATAGTGAGCGTGGTGATGTGGTATATAGTTGACTATATTTATGTCTCGTATGCGCTTGTCCATGAGCCCCTCGGCTTTAACGCGGAACATTGTTACCGGATAGATGTAGGGGTACTTAACGAGAAATCGCCTGATTACGTAGCCGACGCCACGGGCGAGGAATGGGAGGAATGGCGTCATACGCTCGAAGAGCGTCTGCGTCAGCGTCCTGAAATCGAGTCGGTAGGACTCGGATTTTGCTGCTATCCTTACGATACTTCAAACTCAGGTACAAACCTCCAGTACGATACCATTTCACCGACAGGATTTATCATAAAGCGTGAGATGACACCCGATTTTATCAAGGTGTTCCGCTACACGGGCATCAACGGCGAGACCCCGGAGCAGCTTGCCGAGATACTTAAACGCGGAGAGATACTCATCAGCGAGAATCTTCTTGACATGAATGAAAATATCGGCGCGATGACGGCGAAGGATTTACTTGGCAAAGATGTGTATGTCAACTGGGACACTACAAGAACCTTCAAGGTCGGTGCCGTGCTTAACACGGTGAAATATTCCGACTACATGCAGGGTCAGATGAACCGTACGATAATGTTGCCGATTGGCACTACCTCTAACGCTAACGAATGGGTGGTGAGAGTGCGCGACAACATGGACAAGGATTTTGAAGAAAATCTGCGTGCCGACATCGACCGCCATTTCCGTATAGGCAATCTCTACATCTCCAACATAGTGCCGTTTGACCGTATCCGTGACAGTTATCTGAGGGAGACTGAGCAGCAGACGCGCAATATGTTCGCGGGCATGGGATTCCTTCTGCTCAACATATTCTTAGGATTGCTCGGTACGTTCTGGTTTCGCACACAGCAGCGCACACAGGATATAGCCGTGAGAATGGTTAGCGGCGCGACACGCACCGATGTATTCCGGCTGCTGATAAGTGAAGGATTGCTTCTACTGACTGCTGTAACCCCGCTTGCACTGATTGTCGACATCAATCTCGCTCATTTCGAGATTAACGCCTACTACGACGGCGGATTCTTTACATGGGGAAGAATGTTGGCGAGTGTCGGCGTGACATATCTTATAATGGCGGTGATGATTGTCGTAGGTATAGCCATTCCGGCATACCGCGCCATGCACATAACCCCCGCGACCGCCCTGAGAAATGAATGATTCGGAGAGCGTTGTGATGCAGGATTCCCATTATAACAATGTCACCGACTTATGGATTTTGCCCCGAAAGGGGGCAAGATGTCGTTAACCGCTGGCAGCGCCGGAGGTGCGCCCGCGGAAAGCGATACCACGGCAATAACGCAACCCTGAAACGGGTTGCATAAATGTATGCTAATCAAGTGACTATTCAACCCGCTCCGGGGTTGGTCTAAGGGGAGAGGCTCTTGCGCCACGGGTATGCCGTCGGCATTACCCGCGGTTAACAAGATGAATCCCCTTCCGGGGATTTACGCCACTTGAACCCGATGTTAGTGACATTGAGTGGAAGCAAGCCCGCGTTTCGACAGCTAATTACCTGTTTTGCTACTGCCTCAAGGAATTATAAAATAGTTTTATAGAATATAATTAAATTAATAGTTACATGC